>BNJU01001034.1_pt1 | contig 275350 bp, 344 predicted proteins | sample 8539281 | NCBI WGS metagenome assembly BNJU01 (sample SAMD00202456, study PRJDB9452) | human saliva metagenome | isolation source: human saliva | place: Japan
TTGATTACTATAGAACTTTTCTTTCTTCTCTTCCCATAACGCTAATTGATATTCATCATCTTTATTTTGTTTTTATTCAAAATGGTTTCTTTTGCTAATTCATTCCTGATGAGCTTCCAAAAATCGATTTTCACTCATTTGTTTAAACTCTTCCAGCTTCTTTGGTATAATTTTAGTAAAGAACCCTGGTTTGGGTTAAATCGCTCTTCATCCCTCTGGGGCTCGGAAGGAAATTCTTCAGGCATTAGCTTGACTGAGTCTAAACAAGAATACTGGCTGTAGACTTCATGTCATCAAAAAGAATATTCTGCAAAATTAAGAGAGTCCAAAAGGATATTTTCTAAATCATGTTGATTTTCTTCCGCTTCTCATTTAAACTCTCTGCCTCACTTGAAAAAGATCCTCAATATCATTAATACGTTTTTCTCGTACTAGTTAAGCTTTTTGATACTGTTCTTCCCACTTTGTCGTTAACTCATCACACTTTCTTTTTAATTCCTCTTCAGATTCAGCTTTACAAGCTTGGTCTTGTTAAGACCTTCATGTGTGATAAGTTTTAATAATAGATGCTCATTTTTAACTCCTTAAGTTAAAGTAAATTTTTATTTATTTTTATTGATACTACTATATGAAGAAATTTATTGTTCAAAATTCAAGTGACTGCTGACAAATTAACTGCCTTTTTCTATAATGCCATCGTATTTTTCCGTAGGCAAACTCGGAAAAGCAATAACATTATTGACAATATTCTGCTCTGCCTCCCAGATGGTAAGCTTTTTGCTGCATATTCATCCAGCTTTCAACGGAAGTTCCGGTGGCTCTACTAATACGAATCGCCATCTCCGGACTCAGAGAAACCTTTTCATGAACAAATCCGAAAGAGCTTTTCCTACTAATCCCTAACATTCCGGCAGCTTCTGTAATCGATAAATTTAATAGTTTCCAGAACATCCTCAAGAAATACATTTCCGGATGTGTCGGTTTTTTCTTCATAGTTGGTCTCCTTACTCACTCAATGATAATCTTGATAATCCACTAAATGGGCATCCAACCTATCCAAGATTCTTCCAGTTTTGCACTGTGTTTTGCTTGAATTCCCCTTTTGGTTCCTGTCTCAAAAAATTCCTGCAAGCCTTTATGGGCAAATGATTTAATCATGCTTGTATAGTAACCTACCACTGTTACAAATGTCGATCTTTTCCTCCGAACTTTCGCATCTCCTCTATCAAATTGCATACCTGCTCTCCAGAAAGAAACACTGATTTTTCTGCTCGGAAATTTTTATGATATAGCGAGCATACTTGCAGTTGCTAAAGTGTTTCTCTTATTACTATATAGAAGCCTTTAACCTTGAACTATTTGGCAAGATAATTCTTTAATCTATAAACGAAAGTAGTAAATTATAAATAAGATAAATTCATAAAATTCTGTATTGACTTGTATACAAAAATTATTGTAAATATAGATAAAGAAACTAATTTCTGAAAAATTTCCTAGATATATTGAATGAGAATATGAGGAAAGAAATGAAATTTTAAATATTGGTTCTTTAAATATAGATAAACTTATGCGGTTAAGCATTTTGCAAAAACCTGGAGAAACTATTAAAGCGCAATTATATAAGGAGTACAGTGGCGGGAAAGGGCTTAAATCAATCTATTGCACTAGCTCGCGCGGGAGCGGAAGTTTATCATGCTGGAAAAGTTGGTGAGGATGGAGAAAAACTTTGTAGGGCTTTGAAGGATTCTACCGTGGATATTCGATTTGTGGAGAAGGTGGAGAAAACTACAGGACATGCCATCATACAGATTAATGAAGAAGGTCAAAACTAATATTATCATAGTTGGTGGAGCTAACGAAGAGAGTGAGCAAAGAATATATAGAACAGGTTCTGAGTTCGTTTCAAGAGGGCGACATTTTTGCTTTACAAAATGAAGTTAGTAATGTTGATTTTGCAATTCAAATGGGGAAGAAGCGTGGAATGAAGATAGTTTTTAATCCTTCTCCGCTTGATAATAAAGTTTCAAAATATCCTTTGCAAGATGTGGATTTCTTTATTTTGAATGAAATTGAAGCAGTGGAAATCATTGAGCTTTCAACCAAAGAAGAGGGAAAGAAGAGAGTATACCCTGGAGAAATTGACAAAGCTTTAAAGAATCAGTTTTCTGGTGCCTCATTCGTACTACTTTGGGGTGAAAAAGGGGTTCTATGTATTTTTGATGGAAAAGTGCAGAATTAGTCAGAAAGCTTTTAAAACGAAGGTGGTGGATACTACTGGAGCTGGGGATACCTTTTTGTGGTATTTTATAGCGGGAATGACAAAGAAATTCCGTCTAGAGAAATGTTTAAAGATAGTGTCTGCAGCGGCATCGTTGTCTCGTATCTCAGAAAAAGTGCGCATCGCCTAGTATTCCGTATGGGGGAGGTAGAAAGTTTTTTAAAAACTAATGACCAGTAAAATGGATATGGAGCAGAAGTGAAATGATAAAAACTTAAAATATGAGCATTTCTAATAAAGTATTCAATATTGAAAAAGTCGAGTGACATTTTCAAAAGATGCATAAATTTATAAGGAGGATGATATGAAAACGTAGTATTGCAATGGTTCTTCTGATGAGCATGTCTCTAATGGCTTGTGGAGGAGCTTCGCAGAAATCAAGCAGTGGAGCGGATGCGTCAGAGGCGGATGTGTCAAAGGATGGCACATCACAGGAAGCCAGAAAAAGCAGGAGATGCAAGTGGAAAGAAAGCGATGGTAATTAATGGAAATCTTGGAGATCTGGGATTTTTGATTCTGCCAATAGAGGGTAGAGAGACTGAAAAATGAATTAGGTATGGATGTAAAGGTGGTGGAGACTGGTGATGATGAAGCTAAATGAGCCTGCATTAGCTGATGCTGCTGATAGCTGAGATTACGTAATTGCAGTTTCTCCGTCCATGGTTGAGCCTATGCAGAAGTTGGCACCTGATTATCCTGATAAAAATTTATTCTATCGATAATGTGGTAGATTATCAGGTGAGCGATTTATCCAATGTCTATTGTGCTACTTTTAAACAAAATGAAGGTTCTTTCTAGCCGGAGCTGCAGCAGGCCTTTCTGTAGAGGAAGGTGGGACTATCGGATTTATTGGTGAATGGATATTCCTCCTGTCAACGACTTCCTTTGTAGGATATATTGAAGGCGCTCAGAGTGTGAATCCGACAGTAAAGGTAATCAGCACTTATACAGGAGACTATTACGATCCGGCAAAGGGAAAAGAGCATGCTATTGTTCAGTTTAACCAGGGCGTTGAAGTTGTTTTTGCTGCAGCAGGACCCCTGGCAGGACTATGAATTCATTGAAGCAGCTACAGAACAGGATAAAAAGATTATCGGTGTAGACTCGATCAATCTACAGCCTATGAGAATAAAGGAGATAAGAAAACTGCGGAACATATTGTGACCTCTATGATAAAAATGTGGGTGACACCATTTTTCGTGCAGTTGATAAAGACTTAAAGGGTGAGCTTAAGTGGGGAGAGGCGGAAAGTCTCGGTATCGCAGAGGAAGGTGTAGGCCTGGCTAAGAATGATATTTTACAATGCTTCTTTACAGAAGATCAGAAAGCTAGAATTGATGAAATTCAGCAGAAGGTTGTAGATGGAAAAGTTAAGGTAAGTTCTGCAATTGGTATGTCTCACGGAGGAACTTGATAAGATTAGAAATGCAGTAGTCATAATGGATTATTAGTGCTACCTGTAAGCGTGTGGCATCTTTTACGTAAAGGCTGTAGGGATAATTAGACTACGGCCTTTTGTATCTTTGTTTCCTGGTCTGGAGGTTTAAACCATGGGCGATAAGAATAGCAAAGGTAGTTTTTAAAAAGCGGAATTGTGAAGGTCTCATCCGAATGGTGTGGTGGCAAATAAAGACGTAAATATGGAAATTTTTTTGCAGGAATTCATGCGTTAATTGGGGAGAAATGGTGCAGGAAAATCCACATTAATGAAGATACTTTTTGGTATGGAGCAACCCGAAAAGGAAGATTTATTTGAATGACCATGAGGTCGTTCTGGACAGTCCCAAAAAGCCATTAGTTTAGGAATAGGAATGGTTCATCAGCATTTTATGTTGGTGGAATCCTTGACGATTGGTGGAAAATATCGTTCTTGGTCAAGAACCGAAGACAAAAAGGATTCCTATTGGATAAGAAGGAGATGCTGAAAAATCTCTTCGGAAGTAGCAAAGAAGTACAATTTTTCTATCAATGTAGAGGATAAGATTGAGAAATGTCAGTGTAGGGTTACGGGAAACAGAAATACTGAAAGGCGATTGGCAGGAGCTGAAAATATTAATTTTAGACGAGCCTACAGTGTTTGACTCCTCAAGAAACAAAGAATCTTTTTGAGGAATTAAGAAATTTAAAGAAACAGGGACATACAATCATTTTTCATTTCTCATAAACCAAAATGAAATCATGGAAGTTTTGCGATAGAGTGACCATTATGAGACATGGGGTAACGGTAGAAAACTAAGAATGTGAGGATACCAGTCCGGCGGAAATTTCCAGCAAAATGGTGGGAGAGATGTTGTGTTGCATATTGATAAGAATCCGGCAGAAAAAGGAGAACTTTGTTTAGAAGCGAAGAATCTCTGTTATACTAATAAGCTGGGGAAAATGATGTTGAATCATGTTTTTCGTTATATGCTGAGTGAAATTGTTAGTGTGGCAGGAGTGGAAGGGAATGGACAGTCTGAACTTGCAGAAATCTTGTCAGGCATGAAGCAAAAGAACGAGGGGGAGATTTTTGTCTTAAATCAAAGTATGCAGGAGTACACTCCAAAGTCTTTTTCGAGAAAAAGGTTTAGTATATATTCCTGAAGATAGAATGTCTATGGGTTCGGCGGAAAGAATGAGTATTCGTGACAATATTTTTGCCAGTAAGGTAGATCGATATTTAAAAAATAGCTCTTTTCTGGATGAAAATCGCATGGAAGAGGAGGCAAAGAAATGGATAGAGGACTATCAGATTTTATGTTTTTCTTCCAAACAGAAAGTGAATATGCTTTCGGGGGTCAACATCCAAAAAGGTGGTGGCGGCCAGAGAAATGACAGAGAATTTTAAAATAATCATTGCAGAGCAACCCACCAGAGGAATAGATGCAGGAACTTCGGAATTAATCAGAAGAAAATTGATAGAGTTTAGGGATGCTGGTGCAGCAGTTCTATTGATTTCTGCCGATTTGAATGAGGTTTTTGAGCTGAGTGACAAATGTGTGGTGATGTGGAATGGGAAAAAGTAATGCCTATTTTGAAGATACAACACAGCTTACGGAGGAAGAACTTGGCTATTATATGTTGGGGTAAAGAACCAAAATAAGGAGGAGGTGGAAAAAATATGGCGATAAGCATGAATGAGAAAGTTGATCGATATAATCGTTATTTTTCTATTGTCCGTTTTATTGTAGCAGTTTTTATTGCGTTTTTTATTTCCTTTGTAATAATGGCTTTTTCGACAAATCATCCTCTTAAGGCTTTGATGAATCTTTTTATTGGACCATTTACTACTCTTAGAAGATTCAGTACTGTTTTTAGAAACTGCGATCCTCTGACTTTTGCAGGTTTTGTCTGTATGCGTTATGTTTGAGGCGAAGCAATTTAATTTGGCTTCAGAGGGAGGCTTTTTCTAGGAGCATTGGCTTCTGCTTTAGTAGCGAGTTTATTTACCTCTACCACCAGTGTTTTCTATGATTGTAGCATTAATTATAGCAGGAATTATAGGCGCATTGATTTGTGGAATTCCCGGAATCTGCAAGGTGAAATGGAATAGTAGTGAGTTGGTACTATCCCTTATGCTGAACTATGTAGCTCTTTATGTTGGAACTTTTTATTTTTAACCAGGTGGCGAAGGATCCTAGTTCTGCCTATAGCGCTTCTTTTCCTTTTTAGAAAAGGTGTGAATCTAGAAATCTGATTCCAAAACCAGATTACATTATGGAATTTTTCATCGTAGCATTTTTGTGTTTTTACTTGGGAATTTATATACAAAACCAATGGAGAATGAAGCTTAGAATTGTAGGAGAAAACTTGAAATTTGGTAAGTATGTAGGTATCGGAACAACCGGAATCATCATCATGTTGTCTCAGTTGATTGGAGGATTTATTGCCGGAGTGGGTGGTGGTGTGGAAATGCTTGGCATGTATTCCAGATTCCAGTGGTCTTCCCTTCCGGGATATGGGTTTGACGGTGTGGTATTAAATATCTTGGCCAAAGAAAATCCTGCTTATATTCCTATTGCAGCCTTTGCGGTAGCCTATTTAAGAATCGGTGCAGACTATATGTATAAAAAGTCTGATGTGGCATCAGAAATTGTGGCGATTATTGAAGCCTTAGTAATTGTATTGGTAGCGGCAAATGCCTTTTAGAGAAGTATCACCATAAGGTAATTACCCGTATTACAGCGAGTAACTAAAGGAGGTCAGAAATGAATACTTTAATGAAAGTGATTTTTACAAGTTCATTTTTTTACTCGCTGATTCGAGTAGCAACCCCACTGATTTTAGCTTCACTTGGAGCGGTCATTACCTCTAATGCAGGAATCACCAATATCGGAATAGAGGGAATTATGCTGATTTCCGCATTGGCTGCGGTTTTTGCCAGTACTTTTTATGGGAGGACCCTGGGTTGGTCTTTTTAGTAGCAATATGCATTGGCATAGTTTGCTCTTTGCTGATTGGTTATGTCTCCATGAGTCTGAAGGCTGACAGTGTATTAACTTGTATAGCTTTTTAACACATGGCAGTAGGCGGAACCGTTTTATTTTATGTATGCGGTAGTCAAAGATAAGGGAACCACTTTGGCGTTGGATTCCGGAAAATTACCGAATATCGCTATTCCGATTGTTCAAGAGATATCGGTGATTGGGAAAATTTTGTCAAATCATAATATTTTATCTTATATATCCTTCTTGATGGTATTTGTTGTGTATATTCTTTTTGTATAAGACCCCGTTGGGTTTGCGTATTCGCTCAGCTGGAAAAGGATCCTAAAAGCTTTATCTTCTGTTGGAGTAAGTCTGATTAAAACAAGATACATAGCATTAGGGATTAGTGGTGTATGAGGAGGCATTGCAGGAGCTTTTTATGTCTATGGGATATGTGACATGGTTTTCAAAGAATATGACAGCGGGCAGAGGTTTTATAGCCTTGGCTGCTGATGCTATGGGAAACTCGACTCTATAGGAGCCACAATTGCATCCCTTTTGTTTGCAGTGGCAGAGGCCTTGTCTTATGGTTTTGCAAGTAACTACCTTTCCTCCTGAACTAGTGCAGATGCTTCCATATGTGGTCACCATAGTTGGTCTGGTTTTTATATTCGATTAAAGAAATACAAATAAAAGCTGTAATTAGAAAAGTAGAAGCAATATATAAGATAAGGCAAAACAACATGAAGTAAGACAAGTGATTATATATAGCATTAGAGAAAGGCAATGCGATGAAGGAAATAAAAAGAGGATTATTATTGACTGCGATCCGGGGCATGATGATGCGATGGCAATTTTTGTGGGCGTTGGCGTCACCAAATCTGGAGATTAAAGCTATAACAACGGTGGCAGGTAATCAGACCCTGGAAAAGGTAACTAATAATGCAATTAAAGTGTTAACAAAAGCAAGACAATATAAAATACCTGTAGCGTGTGGGGCGAAGGAACCGTTAATTAGAAAATTGGTGATCGGAGGACAGATGGTTCACGGAGATTCCGGCCTAGAAGGTCCAATACTTCCTGAAAATGGATTTAATATATCGGAATTATCAGCGCTGAAACTTTATGAGAAAATACTGGAAGAATCCAAAGAGAAGATTACCTTCGTCGGAATTGGACCGTTAACCAATATTGCACAACTGCTTATCACACGGCCTGATTTAAAACAGAAGATAGAGGAAATCTATATTATGGGTGGTGGAACCATCGGGAACTGGACTCCTGCTGCGGAATACAATATTTTTGCTGACCCGGAAGCGGCAAAGGTGGTTTTTAATAGCTCACTTCCCATCATTATGGCAGGATTAGATGTGACACAAAAGGCCTATATTACTAGGGAAGAAAATGAAATTCTTCGTGCTCAGGGAAATGAAATATCTGTTTTTGTGGCAGAGTTGATTGATTATTTCAGCCGATACCATTATGAGGTTGAAGGTTTCCCGGGTTGCACCCTGCATGATCCCTGTGCAATTGCGGCTTTGGTTCATCCTGAGCTTTTTGAAAGTGTACAGTGTAACGTGGATGCTAGAAGTTACCGGAGAATTGACTAGAGGTATGACGGTGGTGGATACTATCGACTATCAAAAGAAACTATTTGGTTTAGAGGTGAGACCATAATACAAAAATTCTTGAAGAATATTCATAGAGAAAAATTTGTAAAGGAATTTTTTTAAAGCCATGAAATCTCTATAGTAAACTTAGGATAAAAGGATAGAAAATGAAAAATCAAATTTGGAAAAGAATATTAACTTCTCTGGTAGGATTGATTCTTTGTGGTGTGGGAGTATCTATGTTTTTGTATTCGGAATGGGTGTAGACCCTGCTAGTGTCTTCGAATTGGGTCTTGCAAAGGTATTCAGGATTTCCTATGGTACTTCTTCTGCACTTATCAATGTTGTTATTCTTCTCATTGTATTTTTATTGATAAAAATTACATTAATATTTCTTCTCTCATTGCAATTTTCAGGGATAGGATATACTGCTGATTTTGTGAGAAAAATACTGAGTATTTTGATTCAAGGAGAACCCAATCTTATCCTTAAGTTAGTGCTCATTCTGATAGGGTTGTTCATTATGTCCTGTGGTATTGCGACCTATATTATGGCAGACTTAGGTGTCGGAGCGATAGACCAATTTCTGAAATTATCAGTAGAAAATCAAAGATGCAATATCGTTTGGTAAGAGTGATTGGAGATGTGGCTTTTGTAGTGATTGGTTTCCTCTTGGGAGGGACTGTAGGGAGTTGAGTACAGTTGTGGCGGCATTTTTAACAGGACCAACGGTTCAGTTAGTCCGTCCCAGCATTGAAAAAGTATTAAATGCTTTTTTAAAGGCAAGGAGGCATAAGAATGAACGGGAAAAAGATTATTCTAGATATTGACTCCGTGGGAGATGATATTTTGGCGGTGCTCTTTGCTGCTCTCCATCCGGATTTTGAGTTATTGGGAATCAATGTGGTGAGCGGGGCTTCCGGCAGCATTGATCGAAGCCGTTAAGGTGGCTTTACATACAGTGGAAGTGACCGGAAAGAAGATACTCTATTGTATCGAGGTGCGGAAGGCCCTTTGGTAAGAGAACAAAAATCTTCTGGGGAGATCCGGTGAACTTTTTGCTTCATTAGAAGGTAAATATGGGGACAGACTTAAGGAAATGAATAAGGCAGAAGAGACGATTCTTGTTGAAGAAAAAAAGAAGCTGCTTCGGTTTTATTATCCGGATGGCTCAACAATATGGAAAAAGCTCTCTATTGTTTGTACAGGGCCTACAACAAATTTAGCTCTGGCAATACAAAAGGATCCTTCGATTGCTGCAACTATAGACGAGGTGTTTGTGCTGGGAGGAGCCTTCCATATTCCCGGCAATATTACTCCGGTATCAGAATATAATATGTTTGCGGATCCTGAGGCGGCACAGATTGTTTTTCACTAGTGGAGCTTCCGTTACTTTAGTTCCTTTAGATATTTGTGAAAATAATCTTTTTGCAGATTCTATGCTTACAAGAGATGCACTTTTTGATATAACAAGTAATAGCCAATCTCCTGTGGCTAAATATATGGAAAGAAAGTTTCCTGTTTATATAGATGTATGGAGAAGCTACTTCCAGTTGGTGGGGTTTCCCATGGATGATGTGATTACGGCAGCTTTAGCTGTTCGAAGATCTCTGCACTTACACTAAGCGGTGTCATGTAGAAGTAGTTTTTAGAAGGCAGACTGACAAGGGACAGACTATTGCATTTAACGGGATACAGATTTATGACTATCCGAATCACAAGATGGAAAATGTTAGAATAGCCCAAAACTGTTGAGGGGAAAAAATTTATGAATCTCTTCGTGGATACAATTGTAAATGGAGAATAGACATTGAAGGTAAAAAGAGTTTGCTGCAACTTGCTGGGGTATCATCCTCCACCATCTCTAAAATTATGCATCACAAAGATGATAACATTAACCCTGCAACTAAGGACCGTATTTTGAAACTGGCAAAGGAATGTGGCTTTTTGCCCTTGCAAGTGGATGACTTGGAAAATAAAGTTTGCAAGTGGCAGTGCTTTATGCAAAGCTTTAAGCATCCCATGCAGGTTATAGGTTACCTGGAAGAAGGAGAAAAACAAGGCTATCATAGCCTTGTTTTCAAGCTCCTTTCTTCGTATGAAGAAGAAAGGAGGCAGATTAATTTACTGATTGCACGAAGAGTAGATGGAATTTTTATGGGAGCCGATTCTTCCAATTTATGAAGACAGTAAAGAATATTGGAAGACAGTAAAATTCCATTTTTATTATAGAAAAAGGGCGAGATATACGGCCTTTGGATTATGAGAAAAATGGCATATTTTATAACCAAACAGCTTATTGATGCTGGACATCGTCATATTGCGTGCTATTCGGAGGAGGAGTGAGAGAGGAAAAAGGTTCTATAATGGATATTGCAGATGTTTACTTGAACATAATTTAAAAGCCTAAAAATGAGAGTGTTTCATTTTGCAAATCAGATTTAGACAGACAATTTTTACGGGAGTTGGACTTTACAGGTATTGTTTCGATTACGGCATGGAAAGGAGAGGAAATTCGAAGATTATGTAAAGAACATTCTTATATAATTCCTGAACGGATATCTTTAGTTTGCTTGCGTGGGGATGAAAAAGGGAGACAGAGTTATCCTGATTTATCTGTGATGAAATTCCCTATAAGTGCTTTGCTCGGTACTGTATGAAATATTTGATAAAAGGTTGAGATGGAACGGTTCCAAAAAGATGATTTTTCATACGATTTTTACTTTGTCGCGGAGCAATACTTTATCTCATCCTGAAAATGATACTGCTAGGAAGGTTGTTTTTAGTAGGAAGTATTAGTGTGGATCGCTATCTTAGCTTTCCGTTCTTGCCAGAATGTGGAAAAACGGTGACTACAAAATCATCTTCTCAATTTCCAGGTGGGAAATGTTTGAATCAGTCCATTGGATTAAAAAGGTTAGAGGGTAACTCCGCTTCCAATTGGACTTGTAGGAGAAAGATGCAGATTCTAATTTTATTTATTCTGCTTTACACAAGGAACATATAAATTGTAAGGGAATAGAAAGAGAAAAAGATGTACAAAGCGGAAGAGCATATATTTTCGTTCAGAATGATGGAGAATCTATGATTTCTATTGTATCAGGGGCAAATTCCATCTTGAATGGAGAATATATAAAAAAACAGGAGACCCTTTTCGAAGAGGCAGAGTACTGCCTTATGCAGACGGAGGTTTCTATAGAGGCTATTTATGCAGCTTGTCTTTTGTGTAAAAAATATAAAGTGAAAACAGTTTTAAAAAGCCCAGTGCATGTCCTTCCTTGCCAGAGAAAAATATTTAAGTATTTAGATTATATAGTACCGAATAAGAGAGAAGCTTTTGATTTGATTCCAGATGCGCGGGATTACAAGTCAGCTGCAAAAGCCTTACTGCAAAAAGGCGTTAAAAATGTAATTGTGACACTTGGTGAAGAAGGGTGTTACTTTTTGAATCAAGACAATGAGATATATATGAAGGAATACAAAGTAACTTCAGTCGATAGGACTGGAGCTGGAGATGCATTTATTAGTGCTTTTTGTTGCTCGGCTATTAAAGGGAGAGGAGATTCGTTCTGCATTAGAGTTTGCCAATTTTTCAGGAGCGTATTCCGTTACACAGCAGGGAGCTTCTTCTATGGCGGAGGTGAATACACTTTCTAGTTTTATTAGACAGTTTACTGAAAACAATCCTAAGTTGATTTTTCAAAGAAATAAACACAAAAAGAATCCCGAAAAAGGAATTCTTTTTGTGTTTAGAGACTTTTCTTAGTTTTCCCACAATTTTTCACATTCGTTTTGCCTTTATATTCTCTTTCAGGACAATGAGCATCTTCTGGAAAGAGAATAAGAAATTGACCTGCACTAAGGTGAACAGCTGTACAGTCGGGGTCTAGTTCTGCAAGTAGCGCTTCGTTTTCAACAGTATATTCTGTTGTGATGTGGGCAGCTTTTTCGCGGTTTCACATAAACCGTCTCTTCACCCTCTACCATATACATAATATCCCAATATTCGTTATGGGCTTCTACATTTTGCGTCTTCGATAGATTTTTGTTTCATATTGCTTAAAAATCAGAAAAGCATTATTTCCATCCAGATATCGTGTTAAACTAGGGAAATTAGTTGGAGTGTATTCTTTAAGAGCATTGAAAAAGGCAGGGAGGCTAGGATGAATAGAGTTGTATAGAAATGCATGTTCAATAGTGTCTAAAAATCATTTTTCTTACCTTTCATAAAAGTTCTAAGAAACTATGTTTTTTCCTAGTATCTACGTTACATTAGGGTTGGTAGGTTTTTCTCTTTCTATAATATAGGAACTGTTTTGTATATGGATGACTGTTCGAAATTTTTGCAAATTCTGGATTGGTTTCAGGGTAGTCTCTCTATAGTGACTTCCTCTGCTTTCTTTCCTATTCAGCATGGAAAAGGAGTAAAGCTCGACTCAAATCGATACACTGATATGCTTTCAAAAAGGATTTTAGGGCAGGAATGCTGTTACAATCCTTTATTGTTGCTTCACCCTCTCAGGTAGTTTCTCATTGCATCAATTTTGCAAATCGCCTTCTTTAAACCCTCCTCCGTTCGAACCACATTTCCGTATTGCCACATTAATTCCTTTAATATGTTGTAGGATTGTTTGACAGGTAACAGCGAGAGTGGAATTTGCTTCCGCGCTTTTTGTTTCTTTTTATAGTATTAAGCCAATCAAAAGTCAATGATTGCGTGTCTAAAGGGGCAGTGGAAGAGGTCGATGCAGAAGCAAAGCAATGCTGCACTGTGCATCAACACATTCTTTTAAAATTGGAGTAAAGTCGATGTTATCGATATATGTACACGCAGATTCGGCTGCTAGTGTACCGAAGACGAGGCAGCTGCCGGAAGACATACCGCCGAGCCGGTCGGCACCATGAATTCCTCCCGTGCATTCTCCGGCTGCGAAAAGCCCTAAAATATCAGTTCCACATTGATGGTTTATGAAAATTCCCCCATTTGCCGCATGAAAGAATGGAGCAATGGAGATTTGGGTATGGAGCAATGTCTATTTCGTGTTCCTGTTGCAACCATTTTATGTAATCTTGCACATAGACACGCGGGTCATGAAGGATATCCGGACTATATTGTATGATGCAACCAAGAGAGGAATCAAATTGTTCACGGTTTGCTTGGATGCTCCGTTGAATGGATTTCATCAGTGCAATGTCAAAGTAACGAGACATATCGGAGAAAGTGAACGGTCCATGCGGCTCACGGAGAAGCGAGACATTCCTGATAGTCCTTTTCGGAAGGAAGGAGTTCTCTTAGTACATCTTTTTCCGCTATGATCCAGTAAACCTGTGCAGTAGCGGAGGCTGCCTTCCCGGAAAAACAATTTTATGAATAGGAAATAAAGCCGGGAATAAACTGATTAAATTCGAGGTTGATCAGTCCGCGTCAAACTTTTAACGCAATTGCTTGTGCACTTCCGTAGACATCTGCTGTGCTTTAAATTATGAAGATACAATCCTCCCATACCTCCGGAAGCCAGAATCACCGCTTTACATTGTAGCAGAATAGATTCCTCTTTATTTAAGAAAAAGCGCGCCGCAAATTCGCTTGTCTGCTTTAAGAAGCTGGATTAAATCACTGTGTTCCACTAAGTCTATATTTTCTTCTGCCTGTATCCGTTCTCACTTTTTTCTTCGGATGGAGTCCCAGTCCTTCCAATAGTACAGATCGCGATAGGTTTTTCCGAAGCAGGCGATTTTCTTTTCAGGAGTTTATGAACCGGATACCTGGTTTCCGGGAGTTTGCTGATACATTCTTCGATGTTGTCTATATAGTATTTTTCCCATCCATGGGTCATTCATTTGATAACTACAGGATTCAATATCATTATAGAAGGCTTCTTTGTCGGAAGCGCCTGCGGTGCAAAAGACAATGTAGGCTATCCATTAGCGGATAGAAGCTGGAACCGAGCAAAAGTTCCCGCCGAGGAAAGCAAGAGTACTTTCTTTCCTGCGTTAGAGGAGCTTACAGCTGCTCTGATTCCGGCTAGACTCAGTGCCGACTACGAGGATATCGTATTGTTTTTCATGTAGTGAATTTCATGCCATCTCCTTAAAAACAGTAGATTTTACACATTCCGTGGAGGCTCTATCAAAGACAATTTTTTTGTCATGTTTTATCATAGAAGTTATAAAAGTGTTCCCTGCATAGCCTCTATATATTTATCGTAATCTTTTTCCAGCAGGGCAAGGTAAATTTTATGATGCTTATCTACAGTGCGCTCCATATTGTGGTGAGGGGTTTTTACTTTATAATATTTGTCACATGCCCAGAAGAACTCAATAATCGATTTTAGTAAAGTATTGTCCACGGAGTGAAGAGGATTTTATGAAAAGCTGGCATCGGATTTAGCAAATTTTATGCCAAAAATACTGCTACGGATTTTTGATTTGAGAAAAATAAATCCGCCATATTTTGTACCTCGACGTGGAGTGCTTTGAGATCTTCTGTAGAAATACTTTCGTATGCTTCTTTAGCAAAACCAAGTTCCAGAACCCGACGGAGTTCTTCTATTTCTTTAAATAACTGCTTTTCATCGCTTATGCTGTAAACGAGACTTCTTAGAAAGAAGTTGATGTTAAATTCCTGAATTACAATTCCGGCGCCCGGAGTAGAACTTACTGTCCCGGTGATTTCAAGGGATTTAATCGCTTCCCGAAGAACATTACGGCTTACTCCGAGCATTTACACATTTTCATTTCAGAGGCAACTTATCCCCGGGAAGAAGATGGTTTTCTTCTATATAATTTTTATTTCATCATAAACTTGCAAATACAGTTTTTCTGGATTTTCAGATTTTTCATTTCAGAGGCATCAGGCATTTTCTACTTTTCCTTTTCAGAATAAGTAAAATAGATTATCTTTAGATATGGAATATTTGTACTACAAAGTACATTATCTATCGATAAATAATATAATCACAATAGAGCAAAGGGGTAAAAAGTCAATTCTGAATAAAAGTATACAATTATACAAGAAAAACAAGCAAATATATAAAAAAATATGCCCAAAAGAATATGAAATTAGATTGACAAGAACTTTAAAAATGTCATATATTGATGCAAGAAAGTATCAACGAACGCAAAACAAATGGTTTGTACTACAAAGTGCAAACAGAAGAAAGGAGGATACAGATTGTGAGAAAGAAACAATTCATGAGCATGCTCTCGCGGGAGCGTCGCAGCAGGAACTCTGTTCGGTTGTGCATCCGGTGGAAAAGAGCACGGGAAAAGACAGAACAGGCGTCCGATGCATCGAAGTCTGCGGAGAAGGAGGATTCAAAAGAGTGCAGAAGCAAGCGGCACACTCTTGCGGATGTCAGGTTCGCCAGGCGCTGGCTTATGCTATCGACATGGATACCATCGTGAATAGTTTGTTTGAAGGAAAAGCGGAAGTTGCAAAAGTTTTACAGCTCCCGGAGATTGGCTGAATGCAGACATTCCGGAGTACAAGTATGATCCGGAGAAAGCGAAGGAGCTTCTGAAAGAAGCAAATTGGCCGAAGGACTATACTGGATGTGGTGTGATTACTATGATGATCGCAGACAGTTGATTTGATGACCATTATTGGTCAGTATTGGCAGGAAGTAGGCGTAAAAAGCAAAGTTTAGAAAGCTGGAAGGGGATCTGCTTCTCAGTTATGGGTTCCGCCCACAGACAAAGAGAAAGGACCAGTCAGTCGTAAAGTGGGATTTGGCGTATGCTGCCGTTGCAGCGCTTTTGTGAAAGCGAGTTCTATAACCGCTTTGCTTCTACTGCATCCAATAACTCTACTGTACCTAAGCAGGAAGGTTTAGATGAACTGATTACGGAATCCAATGCCACCATGAATGCAGAGGAGCAGAAAAAAGCCTTTTTCAAGATTCAGAATCTTATCGCTGAGAAGGAATTGGCAATGCCGTTGTATCATCAGGTTTGTTTCATTTATACCAGTGACAAACTCGATACTGCCGGGGTTAAATTCGGAAACGATCAGTTCTCCTATGAAAAAAACATTTTAGATTGGAAGATTAATCGGGATGATAAGACCATGTATACCAATGGCGGTCCGGAAGAGTTTTTCTGGTCTCCTATGGTAAATCCGGGATATATGCTGAGTACGGAATTGGTTTTTGACAAGCTGATTAACGCGGACAGTACTCTTACACCGACGGATGGAATGCTTGCAGAAAGCTATAAGGTATCCGAAGACAATAAAACAATTGAGTTTGTTCTTCGAGACGGATTGAAGTGGCATGATGATCGAGCCTTTAACCGGAGACGATGTAAAGTTTACCTTAGAGCTGATGTTGAAGACACCGGGTACAAATGCGGTTGCTTCGGAAGTGGTAAAAGCAATTAAAGGCTCATCTGACTTCCTGGATGGAAAAACGGATAACCTGGAAGGGGTTACTGTAGAAGGAAATAAGGTAACTGTGAACTTTGATTCTGTTTCCAGCGAATGCACTTGCTGTTTTCTCTCAGTGGCCGATACTTCGAAACATTGTCTTGAAAAAGGCGAATCCGGAAACGCTTCAGCAGGATCGGTTCTGGCAGAAACCGATCGGATCCGGACCTATAAGGTAGATGAAGTGGTTTTTGAACAACTATGCAACCTTGAAGAGATGGGATGGTTATTACAAAAGGAAGCGGCAATATTGATAAAATTTACCTCTTTGCAAGTGGAGAAAATGATGCAAACCTGGTAAAGAATGCCGGAGCAGGAAAGATAGATTACGCATGGAGCAAGTCTACAGAGGATGCAAAGGCAATTGAGGCTATGGACAGTATGAAGGTAACTTCCGCGAATATCCGTTACACAAGATGCTTCATATTAATCAATTCCCTCATGAAGCGAATATAAAGTAAAAAGCTAAGCTCGTGGCGGATCGATAAAACGGTCCGCCATGTTTTTTCACGGTAAAAGAATAGAGAGATAAAAATGGGCAATTACATAATACGTAAAAGTCTTAACATTAATACCGATGATGTTGGTTATCAGTTTCCTGATTTACCTCGGAATGGAGCTGATGCCGGGAGACGCTATTGATTTTTTTAATCCCGCCGGATGCACTTTCTACGATGTCTCCGGAGCAGCTCAATGCTATGCGAGAAGCTTTGGGCTTGAATGATCCGTTTTTCCTTCGCTATCTTAAATGGCTTTGTTGGTATGCTTCACGGAGATTTCGGATATAGTCTGCAAAGTGGTGTGCCTGTTCTGACTCTTATGAAGAATCATCTTCCGGCAACCATTGAGCTTACATTTACAGCACTTGTAATGTCTTCCGTCTTCGGATTCTTCTTGGAGTGATTAGTGCCTTGAAGAAAGGAACAATCTTGGACCAGATCTTAAGTGTATTAGGTATGGTTGAGGGTTGCCATTCCGCAGTTTTTATTAGGGCTTATCTTTATCGACGCCTTTGCATTGCATAACAGTATTCTTCCGGTTGGCGGACGAATGGCTTATGCAGGACAGAATTTTATTCAGAGACTTCCTTACTTGATTATGCTCAGCGACAGTTCTTGGCTTTGCTTTAACTGCCGGGGTAATGCGCTATGGTCGTTCAAGCATGCTGGATTCTATGGGACATGATTATATGAAGACAGCCAGGAGCAAGGGTTTACCTGAATGGAGGGTGAATCTCCTGCACGGACTCCGTGCTGCCATGACGCTGGTTGTTGTCCTGATTGGCTTTCGACTTCCGATGTTAATTGGCGGAGCTGTGGTTGTGGAAGAGGTTTTCCAATGGCCGGGAATTGGGGTTCTCTGTGTCTGCTGTGCGGTCACAAAAATACACCACTCGTTATGATTATCGGATTTTTCAGCGTTTTGATGGTTTTTGATTGGAGTATCGTTGTAGATATTATTGCAGCTATGCTTGATCCGAGAATTAGTTGAGTTAGGGGGATGCGATGAAAAAGTGCATTGATCGGAAAATGATCGGATACTCGCGAGGAGAATTCCGGAAAGATTAAGAAAAGATTAAGAATCGTGCTACGAAAAACTATTTGCCAACAAGCTATCTATTTTTGGCTTTATTATATTTTTCTCATTATTTTTCTTTGCGTTTTTGCCCCGCTTTTTTTACACCGTATAGTTCTACAAAAGTGGATTTAAGAAACATTCTGAGTCCTCCTACGGGAGCCCATATCTTGGGAACGGATAAAGTAGGAAGGGATATATGGGCAAGAATTCTTTACGGCGGAAGAATATCCATAGAAGTAGGTTTAGGTAGTGCACTCATTGCAACGATTCTGGGTGTCTCGCTGGGAACGATTGCCGGATATAAGGGCGGTTTCTTTGACGGTGTCGTGATGAAAGTATCGGAAATTCTGATGTCTTTCCCAGCAGATTATCCTGGTTCTTATTTTGGTGACAATTACCGGACAAAGTTTGTGGAACTTGATTTTTATCTTCTCCTTAACCGGATGGCCTTCGATGTATCGAATGGCGCGTTCGCAGATGTTGTCTTTAAGAGAGCAGGAGTATGTCCAGGCTTTAAAGGCTTTTAGGGGTAGGCAGTATGCGTATTGCTTTTTGTTCATATGCTTCCGAATGCAATCGGTCCCTATTTTTGTAAACATTACCCTTTCTACTGCCATGTTTATTTTTACAAGAAGCATCTTTAAGTTTCTTGGGCCTTGGAGTTCCTTTTGAGGTTGCCACGTGGGAAATATCTTAAATGCAGCACAAGATTTAATGATATTGAAAAATGCATGGTGGGGTATGGCTTCCAACAGGTATCGTAGTTACCCTTTTTGTGATTGGCATCAACTTTATCGGAGATGGCTTAAGGGATGCGACGGATCCGACGCAGATTGGATAGTTGAATAGAGGGTGGAGTTGTTGAAAATGAGGGAAGACGATGAGTGAGAATACAGTGCTGAGGTTCGCGATTTAGAGGTGAACTTTTATAATAATGATCGTTGTAATAAGGTGCTCCGCGGTGTTTCTTTCAATCTGGAAAAAGGAAAAGATTATGTGCATCGTAGGAGAGAGTGGATGCGGTAAATCCGTTACGGCGAATTCTGTCATGGGATTGCTTCGGATCTTCTCGCATAGAAAAGGGAGAAATTCATTTTTATGATGCGGGAAAGGATATCCGGATAGATCGATTAAAAAGAAAAGGAAAAGAAATGCGAGAGATACGGGAAACGGTATCTCGATGATTTTTCAAGACCCGATGACAGCCTTAAATCCGGTATTTACTGCAGGATATCAAATTAATGAGGCTTTTACTGTATCATGATATGGCAGAAATAAGCGTGATGCGAAGGAGAAAGCAATTGGATTGTTAAAGGATATGGGCATCCCGCTTCCTGAAAAGAGGGTGGACGAATATCCCTATCAATTTTCCGGGGGATGTGTCGAGAGCGATGATTGCCATGGCGATGAGCTGCCAGCCTAAGGTTCTGATAGCGGATGAGCCGACGACGGCGCTGGATGTGACCATTCAGGCACAGATTTTGAATTAATGTTACAGCTTAAAAATGAAAAAGGGATGCCGCCATTCTTCTTATCACGCATGATATGGGAGTTGTGCGGAGCTTGCAGACAATGTGGCAGTCATGTATATGGGAAATATTGTAGAAAGCGGAGACTCTGAAGCAGTGCTTACCTGTTCTGCACACCCTTATACGAAGGCTCTTTATTCAGTCCATTCCCGTTCTGGGAAGAGGGAAAAACAGGATTTACAGCCAATCAAAGGCTCTACTCGGATCCTTATCATCGTCCGAAAGGATGTCAGTTTGCACCCAGATGTGCGTATGCAACGGAACTTTGTCAGGAGGAAATGCCGGATGAAGTTGAAATTGAACCGGGACACAAGTGCAGATGTTTTTGCTTTGAGTGGAAAAGGAGGGGTAGTAAGATGAGCGTAGATGTAGAAGAAAGAGTGGAAGAAAAAGAGTGAAGAACGTAAAGTTCTCATTAAAAGTAAACGGATTAAAAACTTACTATCCTGTGAAAAAGGAATTTTTAGAAGAACTGTTGGTCATGTGAAGGCAGTAGATAATGTTAGTTTGGACATTTATCAAGGAGAAATCCTCGGTGTGGTTAGGGGAAAGCGGATGCGGAAAAACCACATTGGGGAAAAAGCATCTACAACTCATTAAACCGACAGAAGGCGGTATTCGCTATGCTTTTTCGGATGGGGAAAAAAATTGATAGGGATGCCGAAGAAGGAACTGGATGAGGCAAGATCTAAGATGCAGATTGTTTTTCAGGATCCTTATTCGTCTTTGAATCCTTCTTTTACCATCTTCGGATCCATGCAGGAACCGCTCATTCGCTTTGGAGAGAAGAGTAAAAAGAAAAAAGAAAAGATTGCAGAACTGCTCAAAGATGTTAATCTTCCACCGGAGATATGGACCGGTATCCGAATGAATTTTTCGGGTGGACAGAGACAGAGGATTGGTATAGCAAGAGCTTTGTCGGTTTTCTCCGGAATTTATTGTCTGTGATGAAGCGGTGTCTGCACTGGATGTATCCATACAGCACAGGTTTTACAACTTTTAAAGAAGCTACAGGTTGAACGGAATCTGACGTATATGTTCATTACACACGATTTATCGGTAGTGGAGTATATCAGCGATCGTATTGTAGTGATGTATTTGGGTAGAATTGTAGAGATGGCAGATACCGACGACTCTTTTGAAAACACCTACATCCCTATACGAAGGCTCTTCTGAGTGCGATTCCCATCGCGGATATTCATAAGAGAAGAAAAAGAATTCCTCTTCAAGGGGATGTACCGAGTCCGGTTAATCCACCTTCCGGATGCACCTTTTCATCCACGTTGTTCTCACTGCATGGAAAGATGCAAAACGGAAGTTCCGGAACCGACGGTGATTGTAAAAAAATGGCAGAGAGCATGTGGTCTGCTGTCATCTGGTCAAGAACAGTTAGAGAAAACAAAAGAGTCATAAAATCGAAGGAAGTAGAAAGAAAAAGAAGAAAGGACAGGAAGAGTAACCATGGACCATTTTGCAATGAATGAGATGAAAGGGTGTTATCACCCAGCTATGCTTAGCTTTTTGATGAGAAAAGAAAATGTGGATGTAGAGTGCACAGAGCGAATGGTGGACTTTTATGTTGGATAAAAGGGTGCAGACGGATTCTATTTAACCGGAAGCACCGGTTCCTGCTTTACGATGACGGGAGAAGAGCGGAATCTTGTAGTGGATACAGGTTGTAAAAAGTAAATGGTCGTGTTCCGGTAATTGTTCATGTAGGGGATATAGGGACGAAAAAGTCCATCGAACTTGCGAGACACGCGTATGAAGCTGGCGCAGATGCAATATCCTCTGTTCCCCCATTTTACTGGAGGTTTGGAAAAGAGGATATCTACAATTATTACAAGGATATCGCGGCGTCGACGCCTCTTCCGATGGTGGTCTATAATATTCAGCTTGCTGGCCTTATGGATATGGATTTGCTGTTGAGATTGACAGACCTTCCGAATGTACAGGGATTGAAGTACACTGCTCGTTCCCATGATGAAATGGGATTTTTAAAAGAAAAGCTGGGCAAAGACTTTATGATTTACTCGGGCTGTGACGAGATGGCTTTTTCAGGGCTCTGTGCAGGGGCGGACGGAATCATCGGTTCATTCTACAATTTATTCCCGGATTTATATCAGAAGATAGTGAGAAAATTTAGGGAAAGTGATATTCAGGGTGGAATGCACTTACAAAAGATTACGGATGAAGTTATTTTTGCAGCTTTAAAGTATGATTTTCCTTCCGTTCTTCATAGCATGATGCGTTGGAGAGGGCAAGAAGCAGGCTTTGCAAGGAGACCATTCCGAAATTATACGGATGCCGAACTTACGGACCTTAAGGAAGAGATTGCAAAGATTAAAGAAAAGTATCAGACGAAGGAGTTGGATATCTTCCACTTTTAACCCCCATCCCCTTCTTTTCGAATCCCCATCTTTCCAAATTTTCCGTCCTGTGTCACAATACAGCTTTTAAAAAGAGTAGAGTTGAGATGCCGGAGCCGTTGGAAGGGAACCGGCGAGAGCAGTAGGAGAGATGAGGAAAGCAAGATGAATAAACCGATAATTGGAATTTCTACAAGTGTACTGGTGGATGAGAGCGAGTTTTGCTGGATATGAGAGGATTTATGTCAATAAAGACTATGGTCCGCAGTTCTCCGTGCCGAGGGAATTCCTCTTATGATTCCGATGGAAGAGGATGAGGAGAATCTTCGGAAGACGGGTCTCTCTTCTGGATGGCATCATCTTCTCCGGAGGGCAGGACATTGCGCCGAAACGTTACGGAAGAACCCCATGCCAAGCTTGGAGGAATTTGCCCGAGAGAGATGCTTTTTGATTTTTCCGCTCTATCGCCTGGCGAAAGAGCATTTGTTACCGATTCTCGGGATTTGCCGCGGCTTTCAGTTAATGACCGTTGCGGAAGGGGAAGCTTATACCAGGATTTATCGAGCGGGAAAAGAGTTTTTAAGCATAATCAGGGGAGCGGTCCATCGGTTCCGACCCATACCGTGAAAGCTGGAGAAGGAAAGCAAACTTTTGCTATTTTCGGGAAAGAAGAAATCCGGGTGAATAGTTTTCACCATCAGGCAGTAAAGAACGTTGCGCCTTCCATATCCGTTTCGGGAAGAGCGCTCGATGAAGTGGTGGAAGCAATTGAATTGAAAAGACTATCCCTTTGGCATTGCCGTGCAGTTTCATCCGGAGATGTTGCAGGAAAAGAATGAGGATATGCGGAAAAATATTTTTCTGCGCTGGTATCTGCGGAAGCACATAAGAAGGATGAGGGCAGTCTAAACCCGGAGAACTGCAGATCAGAACGGGATACAATACGGAGATAGAAAATAGAGGAAGCAGGGGTTGAGATGAGTAAGACGGAAAAATTAGGATTTTGGTCTATTGTACTACTTACCATTAATTCGATTATCGGTACCGGCATTTTCCTGTCCCCCGGATCGGTGGTGAAGCAGGTGGGCACTTATGCGCCGCTTGCGTATTTGTGTGCGGCAGGCTTTGCGGTTGTACTTGCCTTGAGTTTTGCGTCCGCTTCCCGTTATGTGGTGAAGAGCGGAGCGGCTTATGCGTATGTGGAAGCCGCTTTTGGGGAAAAATGCGGGACTTTATGTCGGCATTACACGATTTGTGTCTCGCGAGCATTGCATGGGGCGTAATGGCTACCAGTGTGGTGAAAACGGTTTTGCAGATTATGGGACTCGATACATCCCGCTTTAGTCTGGTTACCGTCGGTTTTCTTCTTCTGATGTTCTTACTTTTTATCATCAATGTTTTCGGCTTAAAAGTTCTGGAATGGGTATCGAACCTTTCTACATTGGGGAAAATACTCGCGCTCGCACTTACGATTGTGGCGGACTCTTTCCTTCTTTCCGGACAAAATGGCGCAGCAGACCTGTCAATGCTTCTCCCGAAAGGAAGGCGGTGCCGTGCCTAATATAACAAGCAAGTCTTTTGTTACCGCCGTGATTGCCGCGTTTTATGCTTTTACCGGATTTGAGGGGGTAGCGAGTGGGTCCTCCGATATGGAGAAGCCGGAGAAAAATCTTCCCAGAGCGCTTCCTCTCTCCATTTTTCTGATTGCTGCGGTTTATCTGGGTATCGTCTTTGTATCCATGCGCTTGAATCGCTTGCGCTTCTGGAATCGGAAAAGGTTGTTGTGCTTGCGGATGTTTTTAAGAACCCGCTTTTTGCAGCAGGTGATTGTGCTCGGTGCGTTTGTTTCGATGTTCGGTATTAATATCGCGGCTTCATTCCATACGCCGAGACTCCTGGAGGCGATGGCAAGAGACGGTCAGGTGCAGGCCGTATTTGCCAAAAGGACAAAGGGGGGATTTCCTTTTGCCGCATTTCTTTTCAGCATTGTATTTGCCATTATGATTCCGATGGCGTTTCATTATGATATGAAAGGCATCATGATCATCAGTTCCATTGCGCGATTTTGTGCAATTTCTTTTAGTGCCGCTTTGCGGTCATCTGCTTCTATTACGGAAAGCAGAAGGAGAGTTGATTCAGAATCCGATCGAAACTTCCTACTTGATGTTCCTTTGTCCGTTCTGGCCCTCCTGCTTACGATTTTTCCTTCTCACACAGTTCAACTGGATAGGGCAGTTCAGTGTTACGGTAAAGGATACAGTGGAGCTGAACTACTATGCCATTTTTGCTATGCTGTTCGGGTATGTTCTCTTCCCCATACTTGCCTTTTTTATGAGAGGACGGAAGAGTTCTTTGTAACGGGACGATATTTTGTGAAGAGTTTTCCTTCTATTCAAATAGAAAGAAGGGCTTTAGATGTATAGTGCCATCGATAATATACATTTTTCATTTTTATATATTGATCGCTACTCCTTTGGCAGAAATTGGATTTTTCCGGAGACGAATACCCTTTATTGTATGCTTCGATATATCGAATCCGAACAGCCACTTTTCATATAAACAATCATGATTTTGACGTGAAAAAAAGATCAAATTGTTTATATTCCGAAAGGTGTTCCGCTCGCTTGCTATTCTACAAGTAGTTATTTTTCATTTTACAAGCATTCGCTTCACGACTTCCGTTTTCTTTGAAGGGGGAGATTTACTCGAAGAATATTATCATCTGCCCCAAATTATGGAAGGAAAAGGGGAGAGTCTTTATTTTGATGAAATGTATAATTGGGTAAAAAGATAGTCCGGCGAAAATGTTTTTGTCAGAGGCTATTTGGAACTCTTAATTGCCTCGCTTATTGCAAAGAATAATCTCTGTTGAAACTACCGATAATGCTGTTCTCCCCTTTCGAGGAAGGAACGGAAGAAAAACTGTCTTCCAAATTCACTCCTTTATCGGAAGAAGAAAAGTTATCCAAAATCAGAGATAAGATCAAAAAGAATAATATTGCACCGGATTATCGCATTCAGGCTGTAGTGGACTATATTGTGTTGCATCAAAATGAAAATTATTCTCGAAAGCGTCTTTTCGGATATGGCCGGATTAAGTAAACAGAGATTCAGTTCTTTGTTTTACTTCCCAAGTCGAGTAAATCTCCTATGGTTTATGTTAAGGAACTGAAACTCACTACCGCAGCCAGAAAAATTACTGATTTCCAATCTGCATATCAACGAGATTGCTTATGAACTGGGGTATGAAGATACAAAACTATTTTATTCGGAATTTAAACGTTCATTCGGCTGCACGCCTCGTCAATATCGGCAAATCGCTAGAGAATAAAAAATATTTTTATACGAATATCTATATAAAAATACAACCGATTATTATTAAAAAGCTTCATTTTATAAGCGCAAAATGCTATTTTTGCGCTTTTTTCTCATAGAATCTTCTATATTATTTGGCTATCATACTGCTAAATAGGTCATATTTAACAAACTTTGTTGAACGTCTTGCAAGAGTATGAATGAGCAAACTGCTGCGGTTTTATCTGTAACAGGAAAAAAGAATAAGGAGGATGCTTTTATGAGAAAAAGATTTTAAGTGCTGTACTGAGTCTTGCTTTTGCTTTGTACAGCTCTTAGTGCTGCGGAGGCAGTGCTGCTAAGGAAGGCACAGAAAAGCGCGGGGCAAAAACAGTTCCACAGAAAGGGTAGCGAAGAAAAAGGCGAAAGCGGATAGTGAACTGGAAGGAGATATCACTTTCTGGCACTCCTTCACACAGGGCCCGAGATTGGAAACTATTCAAGAAGCTGCGGATAAATTCATGAAGGAACACCCGAAGGTTAATATTAAAATAGAAACCTTTTCCTGGAATGACTTTTACACCAAGTGGACAACAGGACTTGCTTCCGGGAATGTGCCGGATATGAGTCACCGCTCTGGTAGGGCAGGGTTTCCGAAATGATTAATTCCGACGCTATCATTCCGCTGAATGGATTAATCGATGATATCGGGACGGGATAAGTTCTATGAAAAATGCGTTGAATGAACTTAGCGTAGACGGTAATAACTATGCCGTTCCTCTCTACTCTCACGCCATGGTGATGTGGGTTCGCAAGGATTTACTGGAAAAGAATAACTTAGAGGTGCCAAAGACATGGGATGAGCTTTATGAAGAAGCCAAAGCGCTGACAAAAGACGGCATTTACGGTCTGTCTTTTTCCCTGTGGATCTACGGACTTCCAAGCAACCAATTTCCTGAATTTTTATGTAAAGGGTGCCGGCGGAAGCTTACTGACGGATGATTTAAAAGCGAATCTGACCAGTGATTTGGCTATAGAAGGAATTAACTACTGGCTGAAGGTCTATAAGGATTGCTCACCAAAGGATTCCATTAACTACAATGTACTGGATCAGGGCTACCCTCTATTATCAGGGAAAAACTGCTTTGACTTTAACTCCGGATTCCAAATCTCCGGTGTAGCGGCAAACTCTCCGGATTTACTGGATTATGTAGACTGCTACCCGATTCCTACCATTAAGGGCACAGAGCAGAAGGGAATTACCACTTCTAATCAACCGTTGGTCATTTGGAAGAATTCCAAACACCCTGAAATTTGCGAAGCCTTTATCAAAACCTTATATGAAGAAGACACCTATGTGAAATTCCTTCATTCCGTTCCTGTCGGAATGCTTCCGGCAAATCAAGGAATCGAGGATTCCGAAGCGTATAAAGATGACCCCTACTATCAGAAAGTTTTGCCCATGCGGAAGAAGTGATTTCTTCCCCAGATTCCAGCGGAACAGCGATCGGTTTGAACACGGTCCGAGCGTACAGGTAGACATTCTTACAAAACCAGCATGTTATTGAGGAGATGTTCCAGGATATTATCACGAACGGAACAGATGTAAAAACGGCTGCGAAAGCTGCTGAAGATAAATTAAACAGCTTGATGGAAGCTGCTACACAATAGTTTTTTCCCGGAGAAGGCTGTAGGAAATTCCTTCCATCAGCCTCTCAAACTAGAAAGGTAGGTTAGAAAAATGAAGACAAGGTCTTATACGAAATGGTTGTTTGTTCTTCCTGCCGTCATTGTCGTAGCCGCACTCTTTATCTATCCCATTTTTCCAGCCTTTTTACAGTATGACCACGAAGAAATTTGATCCGTCCCGAAGTATCACTTTGTGGGACTGAAAAATTATCTGGATATTCTTAGAGATCCTAAGTTTTGGGCTGCTTTTTCAAATTCTTTAAAATGGACTGTTTTTTCTCTGTTGGGACAGATATTGGTAGACTTCACGGCTGCTCTTGCCTTAAATAGAGTGAATCTTTTTCAAAGGAATGTATAAAACTTTACTCATTATCCCTTGGGCTTTTTCCGTCTATCGTTATTGCCTTCTCCTGGACCTGGATTTTTAAACGGAGTGTATGGGATTTTACCGAATTTATTAGTGAAGTGGAAAATATGTGAGAGTGCACCACAGTTTCTTACAGAGAAAAATTTGGCTTTTATCGTCCTTTGGTCCTCATTAATATCTGGTTCGGAGCGCCAATGATTATGGTGAATGTCTTATCTGCCCTGCAAACCGTGCCACAAGATCAATATGAAGCTGCAAAGATTGATGGCGCCAGTGCTTTACTGAGACATTTAAAGCATATTACGCTTCCCCCATATTAAGCTGGTTATGGGACTGTTGGTGGTCCTTAGGACAGTTTGGATTTTTCAACAACTTTGACCTAATCTACCCTGATTACCGGAGGCGGACCATGCAGGAAGCACGCAAACGGTTCCACTATACGCTTATGAAATGGGATGGGGAACCAAGTTACTGGGAAAATCTTCTGCTGTGACCGTTCTGCTGTTTATTTTTCCTCATGAGTGTTTGCATCATCTATTTCACCATCATGGGTTGTTGGGAAAGAGGAAAAATAAATGAGAAAGAAATATTCTGTGAGCATCATAAGCCATATTTACCTGTTGCTCCTTTTGCTTCTTCGCTATCTTTCCTCTGCTTTTGGATTATGATTTCCTCTGTCAAAGGAAAAGGGGGAATTAACCAGGAATCCTACCGCCTTTCTTCCCAAGGTAGTAACTTTGGAGTATTACCGTCATGTCATCTTTGATTTGGGATTTATCGTAAATATACGAAACAGTGTGATTATTTCCATAGCAACAACAGGGATTGCCATTACGATTTCTACTCTTGCCGCCTATGGGATTGTACGTTTCTTCCCGAAAATAGGGGCTGTACTGTCTAAAGTTTTGGTTACCACTATATTTTTCCGCCAATCCTTCTGGCGATTCCCTATTCCATTGTCATGGCGAAGCTGGGACTTACCAATACCAGAACAGGTCTGGTTTTAGTTTATCTATCCTTTAGTATTCCGTATGCAGTCTGGCTTCTGGTCGGGTTTTTCAAAAACGGTTCCCATCAGGATAGAAGAGGCAGCCAAAAATAGACGGAGCCAATAAAGATTCAGGTGTTCCTGCAAGTGGTGATTCCTCTGGTGGCACCGGGAATCAGTCACCAGCCATCTACTACTTTATCAATGTGTGGAATGAATTTTTATATTCGTTGATTCTCATCAATGATACCTCCAAAGATGACGGTTGCCGTTGCCCTTCGTTCTCTGAACGGTTCGGAGATTTTGGACTGGGGAGATATGATGGCGGCTTCCACCTTGGTAGTTATTCCTTCCATCCTCTTCTTCTGCCTCATTCAGAATAAGATTGCAGGCAGCCTGTCCGAAGGGGCTGTGAAATAAGATTTAGTTTAAAGATGATATTGAAAAAGCGAAAGAATAGTTGTTCGAAAAATAACAAGCAATAAAGAAAATCTGATTTTTAAATCGTGCAAAAGTTAGAGTAAATCATGATAAATTATGCCGTAGTGGGTGTGGGCTATTTCGGGGCGGAATTAGCCCTGTATAATGAAAAGACAGGAAGATGCAAGTTGTTGCCGTATACGATCCGGAAAACGGGGAAACGATTGCGAAGGAATTATCCCTGTGACGCGGAACCAAGCTTAGAAGCTATCGTATCCAGACCGGATGTGCAATGTGTCATTGTGGCTACGCCGAGTGTTACATAAAAGAGCCTGTCATTTTGGCAGCGAAGCACGGAAAGAATGTTTTTGTGAAAAAGCCTATCGCCCTCTCCTACGCGGACTGTGATGAGATGGTAAAAGCCTGTGAAGAGAATCATGTGATTTTTATGGCGGGACACATCATGAACTTTTCAATGGTGTTCATCACGCAAAAGAACTGATTAATGCAGGAAAAATCGGAAAGGTTCTCACTGCCATTCCGCAAAGAAACGGCTGGGAGGACGTGCAGGAATCCGTTTCCTGGAAAAAAATCCGGGAAAAATCGGGGGGACATCTTTACCACCATATTCACGAACTGGATTGTGTTCAGTTTATCATGGGAGGCATGCCGGAAGAAGTGACGATGGAAGCCGGAAATGTAGCCCATCAAGGTGAGGGCCTTCGGCGATGAGGATGATATGATTTTTCATTACCGCCCGTTTTAACGATGGACGATATGCCGTTTTGAGTGGGGTTCCGCCTTCCACTGGCCGGAGCATTATCTGCTTATTCAGGGAACAAAAGGTGCTATCAAGCTGGATATGTTTGATGCCGGCGGAACACTGAAAGTGGATGGAAAAGAAAGTCATTTTCTTCTCCATGAAAGTAAAGAAGAAGATGACGACAGAACACGTATTTACCACGGTACGGAAATGGACGGTGCTATTCAATACGGGTAAGCCCGGCAGAAAGCCACCACTTTGGTTACAGGGTATTATGAAGAAAGAAATGGCTTTCCTGAATGGCATAATGCACGGTAAGGAAGTGAGTGATGAGTATAAGCCGCTTCTTACCGGAGAAGCCGCAAGAGCAGCAATTGCAACAGCGGACGCTTGTACAAAGTCGAGGATGGAAGACAGAAAGGTAAAGCTTTTCGAAATCATCGGGAACAAATAAAGCGATACTCGTTATGAATAAATGGGGCTGTAAAATCAAAGTATAAAGCATTTTGGTTTTTACAGTCCCATTTTCTCTTCATAAAAAAAGTAGATTTCCATCATTTTCTCTTTGCTTATGAATAAAGATGCTTCAGGTATTCTCCTGTGCTTCGGTTATAGAGATTTTCTTCTTTCATATTGCGGTATTCCTGAGGGGAAATTCCCATTTTCTTACGAAAGATTTTCGAAAAGCTCAGAGGGTCATGATAACCTACGAAAGCTGCAATTTCGCTGATAGGCCGATTGGTTCTACGAAGGAGGGCTTTCGCATTTTGGATTCGGATATAGAGCAGGTATTCTTTCGGAGAGTAGCCGGTGTCCGTTTTGAAGCTGTTGAAAAAGATGGGCACGGTGCACCCCTATTTTTTTCTGCTAAAAGGTGGATACTGATTTCTTCACCAAAGTGGTGTTCCATGTATTCCCTCACATATCTACTGCTTTCCCTGTAGCTTTTCTCTTGGGGAGAAGGCAGGGCATTCTATTTTTCTGTGCGTTCCTTGTCCCGAATGAGGTTTGCAAAAGAAGAGATGAAGATAGGCAATGCGAGAAAGTTGCGCTTCCATTCCGGAACCCTGTTTTCGAGGATTTTTGTTGATATATTGCAAAATGCTGTATGGATCATGTAAGATCCGTACCGGATTTTCCGGACTAAAAGTCGAGCATCAGAAAGAAAGGCGGCAGTATCAATACCTCGACAGGCTAACCAGAAATAGGACCAGGGGTTCGTTAAGTCCGCTTCATACCAGGCAACGTATTCGGGTAAAGAAGAGGCATTTCCGGCTGAGAGCTGATATAAGTCTCCATTTAAACTCAGAGTTCCTTCACCTGAGTACACGATATGAATGAGAAAAACATCTCTTTTGTTTGGTCCCATATTTGTGCCCGGGATGACAACGCTCTTTTCCGCAGTACATGAGCTAGTGGGTCAGAGGCCTTGCTTTCGGTATCTTGAAAATTTGTATACTGTTTATCTTTTTCCGAAAAAGAGTTCCGTCATTTTCTTCTTTTGTTTCATTTTTCATACGTCTTTTTCCTGTAGCCTCTTCCTTCAGAGTAAAAAGGATTGAGGCAAAATCCTACCTTACGGCTCAGGTCTTCCCTTGCGATGGGAATGCCGATTTCCATGAGTTCTGCCCCGGATGCGACATAATTCATGGACTTTTTCTGTAAGTTAAATCCTGCATGAAGAACTGCCTCCGCTTCTCTTTCCAAAGAAGGATCGAGGTTTGCTTTTACGCGGTAGAATTTCTCTTTAGAGTCCTTTCAGTTTGAAGCGAATCCAGGAGGCATTTACGAAGTTCAGCTTCTGAAAGTACAGGGCAATCGCTTCTGTCTGCTCCGGAGAAACGACGGAGAATCCGCATTCATTCCCGGAGAAAGGAGAGGCAGACGATAGAAATCTCCTTCTATTTGCAGCAGTTTCTGGTGCTCTTTCATAAAAAGCAATTTCCCGCTTTTACTTCGGCGAGCTCTATTTCCGACAGAAGGTTTAGATCCAGTTCATAGCCGAAGGTACCGAAGTGAGCAATATTTTGCCCGCGTTTCCAAAGGGGTATGCCGATAGACCTGCTGGTTCGGTACAGCGGATACGTGCGCGCCGATGGAAACGATCGGGTAGGCGATGGAGGTGCCGTACTGGATTTTTGCGCGTTCTCCGGCATCGCTATCGTCAGAACACCAGGCTTGAGGAGCATAATGAGGGCCCTGCATCGAATCTGGCACCGCCGCTGGCACAGGATTCGATAAGAATATCCGGAAATTCTTGTGTGAGACGATAGTAGAGGCTATAGACGCCAAGGATATAACGGTGCATCATTTCCCCTGCTTTTTCCGGAGGAAGGGACGGAGAGTAAGGCTCGGACATATGCGGTTCATATCCCATTTGATGTAGAAATCTTGGATTCTCGGAGAATTTTTGCGACTTTCTCATAAATATAATCCACGACTTCACTGCGGGAATAGTCCAGGACGTGTTGATGCCTTGCATGGGACGGAAAACGACCCGGAGTTTGAATCATCCAGTCCGGATGGGCACGATAAAGGTCGGAATCCATGTTGACCATTTCCAGCTCAGAACCAGAGACCAAAGCGAGTCCCATAGCTTCGACTTTTTTCCGACAGTCCCTTTATGCCGTTTCGGCAGCTTCGTAAGGTTCGCTTCCCAATCGCCCAGTCCCCTGATAGTCGTCATTTCTTGCTCCAAACCATCCGTCATCAGAACGAAGAGTTCCGCACCGACTTCTTTTCGCTTTTTGGCAATCTGCAAGATTTTCTCTTCGGTAAAGTCAAAGAAAGTTGCTTCCCAGTTGTTCAGAAGAATCGGCCGAACTTCCTTTTTCCACTTGCTATGCATCAGGCGATTTTTCATGAAATGATGGAAAAATGTGACTGAGACCGTTTAAGCCGTTTTCGCTAAAAAGCAAGCAGGGCTTCGGGAGTTTTGAAACGATTCTCCTTCCCCTAAGACAGTAGAGAAAAAAATGCTCCGGATGGACGCCCAACATGACTCTTGTCATTTCAAAAGTAGAAACTTCCACCTGGGAGAGGAAATTCCCGCTATAAACGAGGTTGAAGCCGTAAACCTGTCCCCTATCTTCATTTGCATCAGGGCGGAGGAGAGCGATAAAAAGGATTGTGCTCTGCACCGCTACAAGTACCGTTTAAACCCTGAACACTCTGTATGCCCATCTCCAGCTTACGAGTCTTTACATAGCGTTCTCTTCCCCAGGCACAGCGAGGTGGAGGAGGGAGAAGTCCTTATCGGAAAAACTCGAGACTCATGCTGAGTGCACGCTCTAAGAAAATGTTTCTGCTTGCCTTTCTGGGTAAACCGTGTATTTCGGCAAAGCACAGGGGTAGTCTCTAAAGGGTATATTCTAAAATCATTTCGTTTCGGAGACGTCGTCATAAAAGTAGATATCCAGTGTGAGTGCTTCCGCCTGACTCAACGTAGGACATGGAGAGAGGAAGGTAAGTCGGTTTTCCTTTCCGTATTTCGTGTGCAGTATGGTGGAAAGCAGACACCCGGGAGCCGTTCTCCTGCAAGATAGTAAAGGCCGGACTGCGGTGTCGCCGGTTTCCGTAGGAAGGATATTCCTGCTTTGTGCAGTGCAGGAAAAGCAAACTTGGCTCGGGAACACAGATGCTCATCTGGGATCGGGGCGCTTCTTCGTGGTAGACGGAAAAACCTTTTCTGTCAGGTAGTGTTGCACCGAAGTAAAGGTGTTCAGCTTGCCCGTTCTCCATAATGCGTAAAATATAGGAAATCGATTCGTTGTATAGGTGAAAAATCTTCTCTTCTTCGTGAAATTGAATAGCAAAGCGCATAGAGTTCTCCTTTTCTATAAGCATGGAACTTCATTGTAGGATGAAATCGACATTCTTTTCATAAAGATTGTTCGTATTCTCCATAAAATTGATTATAATTTTCCTCCACTGGTTGCGATGCCTTCGATGAATTGTCTTTGGAAGAAAATATAAAGAATAATCATAGGAAGGCAGGCAATAGGGATGCTGCTCATGAGTTCAGGGGAATTTTTACGACATATTGTCCTTGCATTTTTGCAAGCGCAGAAGATAATACCAGCATATCTTTATCTGTATTTACGATAAGAGGCCACATCAGGTCTTTGTAGGCAAAAGTGCAGTGAAAATTCCCAGCGCAACCATGGAGGAGCGCATTGGCGGCATCATTACAAAGAGAAAACACTGTCCAATATTGCAGCCGTCAAGCGCGCAGCTTCTTCTAAATCGTTTGGAAGACTCATAAACCCCTGTCGAAGAAGGAAGGTACCAAAAAGCAGTCACCATTCCGGGAAAGACCAGTGCAAAAGATACTGTTCAGCATACCTATTTTTGAAACCATCAGGGTACTGGGAATGAGAAAGACCTGATTTGGCACCATCATTTGAAAGAGAACAAGAAAAAGGCAAAGTCTCTTCCCGGAAAAATGAAGTCTTGCGAAAGCATACGGCAAGCGTTGCCGTGACGACTGCACAAAAGCACACGATAAGAAGAAGCGTGTTTCTGTACAGCAGTAAGAAATTCATATTCTGAAAAACAGTGCGAAAAGCATCGGTTCTCCATTTCTTTGGAAAAATCACAAAAGGATTCACGGATGTTGCCTCCGTGATACTTTTAAAGGATGTTAAAATCATCCAGAAAAAGGGAACAAGCATGGTGAGAGAGACAAGAATCAGGATAAGATGAATGAGAAGAATTTTTTAGTTTTCGTTTCCGTTCTAAACTGTCCATATTGTTTTCCTCATTTTAATCGACTTTACATTAGGCTTAGTTATAAATGACCCATTTCTTTTGCCCCATCATTTGTAAAACCGTAATCAGCAGGGTAAGAAGCATTAGTACGACAACAATGGTTGAACCGTAGCCTATATTTTTATTGATAAAGGAGTACTTGTAAAATAAGTAAACCAGAGACTGCGTTTTTGGAAGTGCCGGATTGGTTTTATCCATAATCATGTACATTAAATCAAAAACTTGAAGGGAGGCAATCAGACGGGTTACCAGGACGAAGAAAATAGTAGAGAGAAGAGGAACAGTAATATAGAAGAAACTCTTGAATCGCTGGCTCCGTCAATTTTCAGCTGCTTCATAGTAATCGTGCGGAATTTCTTGCAGACCGGCAAGAAACAACACCATGTTGTAACCCAGAATCGACCATATTCCAATTAAAGCAATGCTATAGAGGGAAAATTTAGGGTTACTGATCCAACTGATGTTTGTATGAAAGATATGGTTAATTAAGCCGAAATCTGCATTGTATAGCCATCTCCACACCATGGCAATCGCTGCGGGAGCGGCAACCATAGGCAGAAAGATAATCGTTCGATAGAGAGGCGGCAGGCGATTTTTCTTGTTTAGAAAAGACAGCAATTACGAGGGAAAGAAGGATAGAAATAGGGACTTCAACTAAAGTATAACGGATGGTGTTCCAGAGTGCCTGCCAGATTTCAGCATCATGAAATACACTTTGATAGTTTTTTAATCCAACAAAAATATTGCCCTTTCCAAAATCCCCTGTTTTATAAAAACTTTGCAGAATGGTATGTAGGATAGGGATGATGTTTAAAAAGATTAGACCGCATACAGTTGGCAGAATAAAAAGCCATCCCCATAGAAATTCACTTTTTTCTCTATTACTGAAAGGCAAAATGCGCTTCTTTTGTTTTACCATACTGGCTCCTTTAAAGAAGGAGCTGTGAAGAAAAGACATTCACAGCTCTTTCAAATCAGTACTAAAGGCTTTGTAAACGATACTTGTTATGGCGCACGCCGAATTATTTATGTTCTTCTGCAAGTTTTTCATTCATCTGTGCTGCCATTTTCTTACAAGCTTCTTCCATCGTAAGCTCTCCTGTATATACTTTGGTTACCAGCGCATTGTTTTCGTCTTCCCATGCAATGGTACTTCTGGAGTAGGAGGATTTCCATATCTTCCATCATATTCAGGTATGCTTGTAAGTTGAAAGGAGCACTTTTCGCCCATTCTTCCGAGGTGCCTTTATAAGCGGACATCGTTACTCGAGGCTTTGCCTGTTTCCGCTGTGCTTCTTCGGAACCCAGGTATTCAATGAGTTTCATGCCTCTTCAGGGTGCTTTTGTATTCTTTGCCGCTGCCCATCCGAGCCCGTTATAGATAGAAACTCTTCTTCCTGTTGTTTTGTCTTTGGGCAGCTCTATACAATCCGCATTTGCCAAGCTATATTCATTGTTTTTGTGTGCGGCGATCATCCAAGAACCCTGGAGCACATTGCCGCTTTTTCCGGATTGGAAGAGGACATCTTCTGCGTTCTCTGCCATAGTTTCAGCGGAAGGAATCAGTCCTTCTTTCACCCATGTTTCTACAATCTTTCATGGCTTCGATGGTCTTTTGGATCGTCAAAACCGGATTTGGTTTTTGTCTTTATTTAAGATAAAGCCGCCGTGGTCAAGAATCATGTTATAGTAACCTGCTTGATTATTATCCGGCTTTAAGCAGAGACCGTATTGCGAGCCATCCTCTTTCTTTAGTTTTCTTGCAGCTTCCGTTACGTCATCCCATGTCCAATCTGCTGTAGGATAGGAGACCTGCTTCATCAAAGAGTTTCTTGTTATACCACAGTGCAATGGTGTCAATATCTTTTGGAACAGCGTAATTTTTTTCCTTCGTAGCTGTATAATCCCCAGATATCCTTTTGGGTAATTCTCCATTTTAATGACTTCAGAATTTCTTTGATTTTGTCGGTTGGATCCAGAAGCATATCATTACTCATGTAACGTTCGGATTCATTGGAGTGCATCCAGAAGACATCAGGAAGCTGTCCACCCTGTGCAGCGGCCTCCATTGCAGTCCAGTAATCTGCCCAACGTACGACGGATATTTTGGTCTGAATTCCGGTTTTTGCAGTAAAAAATCTCCGAGAATTTCTTTAATACCAGCTCTTGGTTTGCATCCCATATTTGGACGGAAAGAGTTTCGCTATCTCCGTCCTCTTTGCATTTTCTGCGGATTCCGCTCCCTGTGCTACTTTTCTGTACTTTTTCTCCTGTGTTTCTCCCTGCTTTCCACAAGCGGAAAAGTGCGAGGAGAGATAGTCCCTACTGCTAGAGCATACTTCTTCATAAATGCCTCCTTTTTGGCTTTGCCATGATTTACTGGAAGGATGCCTTGGGAAGAATTCCGTAAATTCATTTTAGGGAAGAATGCTATCTACTTATTTTGCGTATACCATTCGATCCCTATGAAAGTGCTTTTTCTTTCCTCATCAGGCATGTAATCCAGTCTGAAAAATTTTTATACAAGAAAAAGAATGGATGAGTTGCCACTCTATGTCTTCTGTATTCAATGAAGGGATGGCGCATGGATTGCGCAGAATCCCTGCGTACAGATGGATAAGAGATATTTTTAATCGACCACGGAATCCATTCTTATGCTGAAGCAATGGAAAGACTTTTTCTTTCCTTTTGAATGATTTTTACTCTATTTCTTTCATTATATTGTGCTCCATGACTATTTGAAATGGAATAATGTTGTAAATTTCATGCCAAATGTAATGGAATAGAATGTAAAGAGTTGTACTTATCTTTACAGGAAAAAGGAATGAAGGTTTTAGACTTATATAAGGATTTTTTGTTGATTCGTAAGAACTTTTTCTGCCGTTTTGCTTTATAATACCAGAGTCTAGGAGGAAGTAGAGGGATGGATTGAAGATTTTCAGGTAAGGGCAGGAAGAAAAGCATAGTTGAGCTGAGCAGGGAGTGCGGATGGACAGCATACAGAAAGAAATGAAGTGTTGGCTGAAACGGTGATAAAAAGGGCTCAAGTCCCGCAATATGGCCCGACTACTACGCAAAAAGATAAAGAGGAGGCTTGTCGAATTGCGTTAAGCCTGATTCCGAAGGAAGCAGCATCACCATGGGCGGCTGCATGAGTGCCAAGGAAATTGGCTTAGTGGAGGCCTTGCAGGGGATGCGTATCATTTTATTGACAGAAACAAATTAGAACCGCGAGAGGCACTTGCCGCCTATGATGCCGATATTTTTTTGTCGAGCGTCAATGCAATGACGGATGACGGCATATTGGTCAATATTGACGGCAATTCGAATCGGGTTTCCTGCATTGCACAGGGGCCGAAGAAAGTCATCATGATTGTGGGACTCCAGAAAGTCTGTCGCAGACCAGGATAGTGCCATGAAAGCGTGCCAGAAATGTTGCCGCGCCTGCCAACGCACAGCGCTTTTCCGATTAAGACGCCTTGCAGAGTGACGGGGAAAATGTTCGGATTGTAAGTCTCCGGATACGATTTGCTGCCAGTTTCTGATTACCCGCTACTCAAGGCATACGGATCGTATCCATGTGATCCTGGTCAATGAGGAGATTGGTTTTAGAAGATTTATGAAAGAAAGCAGGTCTGCAAGAGGACAGAATGTTTCGTCCTCCATGCAGACCTGTTTTTTCTAAGCTATTTAGGATATTTTCAGGAAAAAGTGTTTCCTATTTCTTTTATTTATATTTTACAAATTCAATCTTCTGTACTTTCATCGGATTCGATACTGGTGCATCATCCTTATCGGTTTGCTGGGAGGCAATCTTCTCTACCACGTCCATGCCTTCGTAAACCTGTCCGAGTACGGTATATCTGCCGTCCAGTTCCGGGATACCGCCGACTTCTTTTGTACTTCGCCTTTACGTTCTCCGGAAGGGAGAGAAGCGGAAGCGCTTCTTCGTTCCGTACTTTACTGCACTGCACAATATAGAACTGGTTTCCGTTCGTGTGCGGTCCGTTATGCCGAGGCAAAAGCGCACCGTTAAAGTTGTGGAGTTCTCTGTTTACTTCGTCTTCAAAAATCCGTTGTAACTGGACTTCGACTCATCGCCGGAGCCGTCCAGTGCACCACCCTGAATCACGAAATCTTTAATAACACGGGCGAAAGGTGTTCCATTGTAAAAGCCCCTGTTTGGAAAGCGCAATCCAGTTCTTTACGGCAACCGGTGCTTTCTCCGGGAAGAGGCGCATCTTGATGACACCCAGCATCCGTGGTCATGATGCAGACTTCTCACCCCTCTTCGGCTTATCCAGCTGGTAGATATGTACATCGGAAACATCTACGCCCTTGTCAGCCCAGAGGATTCCGGTGATTTTCCACTTTAAGCCTTGTGCGTTGCCGAGACGAGCCATTTTTAAAAGGACGGTGTGCTCGGTCAGCTTATTCTTCTTCTCTACGGTTTCGAACTTCAGTTCCAGAATACCGCGGAGGTCGTTATACTCATCTGTTCCGCTAACGCGATGCATAACCGGCATCTTCGTGTAGACATAGCGGAGATCTTTCTTGCCTTCAAAAGTACGGAAGAAATTCCGGATATTTTCCTTCTCCTCTTCGGAAATATCAGGTGCGATAAAGTCCTCTATGCCTTTGTGCTCCTGAATATCTTTCAAGAAGGTAGTGAACCGCTCCTTCAGTTCGTCTTCATCCCAGTGGCGGGAGAGAGCTGCCAGGTCTGGACCTCATCGTCATAATTCTTCGCGAAGCTCGGGGCTGCGGTGAGGGTAAGGGTAGTGAAAAGAGCACAGGTAAAGGCCACTACCGGTTTCCAAAAAGATTTGCGCATAAAAACTCCTTTCTGTGAAAAATAGATAGACTGCTCTGTCCATTTGTTATGTCCCTTTAATAATAGCAATAAACAGAAAGGAATTAAAAGAATTGTTCAGTGGTTTTGCATAAAAACATATTTTATGGCTTCAATCTGTACATAAAAAATTTTAAAGGAAAAATCATGAAGCTAGAGGAACATTATGAAGGATTGGATACGCTTTCCTTCACCTTCCGATTGTCAATTTTATAAATGCTCAGAAGATTGAAGAGAAGATTACTGTCCTTCGGGTAGGAGAGGTATCGTGCCTCCCAGGTCGGAGCGAATTTCTCTTTATAATTTCTCAGCCCCTCGAAGGAATAGAAACGGTTTGCAAAAAGCGTAAACCAGGAAGGCAAGTTTTTTCTTCAAAAAGCTGTGGTCATCCTGACCGACATTTCGAGAGCGAGTGCCATGCCGAGTTCGAAGCGCTTTTACGTTTTGTTCCTTCAAATAGAGGAAAAAAATCTGCACAAAAAGATAGTCCATAATCCCGTTTCGTTCTGTTTCCGGGTCGTATCGCATGAGGTCAATGCTGGAGTCTTCTTCGTTGTTGGAAGGAAGAAGGTTCGCAAAGGCCTGCACTTTTCCATTTTCATCATAAACGCAGGCAATGGGGGCAAGGGAGAGGTAATCCCGCTGGAAGAAACCGAGGGAGAATCCTTTTTCCTGTCTGCCTTCCAGCCAGTCATTGGAGATTTTTTTCCAGCTCATCGAGAAATTCGTCTGGAAAAAGGCGGATTTTTATAGCGAAATGGAAGCCGCTGTTTTCTCCACGGTTTAGAATGGCGCGGAATTTCTTTCCGCTTTTTCCCAACCAGGTCAAAATGACTTAAATCCACGGTTGCACTTTCTCCGAACTTCATAAATTCATAGCCAAAATTGTGTAGAAGCAGGGTTTCCTTCTGCCCGACCTCATAAAAAAATCGGAATCAGGTTCTTCTCTTCCGCTTCCGTAATAAAGGCGGGAAAGCGCTTTTTCAAAAATATTCCGGATGCCCGATGGGATTGCTCATGACGACGGCTTTCCCGTCTTCTAAGGTAAACTGAAAAAGCAACGAGGTCTGTTCCCTTTTCCTGATAATAATAGAGCAGTTTATCCCCGAGGAAAGCGAGAGAAGCATCCATATCCGTATTCGGGAAACCGGCAAGAAAGGCCTGATAACGGGCTTTGTCGAAAGTTTCCCCGAAGGAGAAGTGAGGATCCTTCGCCAGGGATTCAATCAGGATGTAAGAGCAGGCAATCAGAAGAAGGTAGAAGGCAAGATGCAGAAAGGAAAGCAGAAAAACATTAAAAAAGTGCGGCGTACTGAGGCTATGGGAGAGACTGTTTCCGATTCCCTCTACGGTATGCCGTATTGCACTTTCCTTCTGTCCTTCATTTTGCAGGAGTCCATGATGAAAAAGCAGGAAGCCTAAGCTTTCCCTTCCCGTATTGCCACCGGAGACATAGAGCAGAAAAAGGGTAATGAGAAAGCTTCCGGCAATGTAAGAGATGTCTTTCAAACGGTCTTCCAGGGGATAGAAGAAAGCTTTCCTTGTCAGGTCTTTTCTTCTGCCGTGCACAAGAAGGAGAAAGACAAGAAGGTATACTGTACTGAAAGGGGATGTGCCGCCGACATTAATATAGAAGAGGCTGAGGAGAGAAAGAATAAAAGAAAGCGGGTAGGCAAAGGAGGAACGACGTTTCAGTAACCTGCCCAGAAGGAAGAAGAGACTGCCGAGAAGGAAACTCGGAAACTGGAATAAGAGCTGTCCGCGGATGGGATCCATTTTCCCGATAATCGGAATGGAGTGAATTTCATTCGGGAGAATTGCAGTTGCCATTAAAAAAAAACCGAAAAAGTTTGCCATAAAGTGGCTTGTGCCCTGTCCGAGTAGGCTCCCGAGTTTTTTGGGAATCCCCATAAACTTATCGTTCATCTGTCCGCCCATACTTTTCAGGAAGAAGAAGAGGCCGATAAAGAAGGGAATGATGTAGTAGAACACACGAAAGAGGAGAAGCCAGCTTGCCGCCTCATTTCGATTTACCGAGAAGTGCAGGAGTCCGCTAATCATCATGAGATCAAAGCTTCCGAGACTTCCGGGAATCATGGAAACGATACCGATGGAGATGGAAATGAAGAAGAGCGGAAGGGTATTGCCGAGGAAACGGAGTAACCGAGGTGTGTCCGATATAGAAAAAGAAACAGGACACAAAAGCCCTCAGTCGAGCACGGAGGTGACGATCAGGGCACAAATCTTCTTTTACTCAGGTTCCCGAAGTAGTTCAGGCTCTTTCTGGTAGAGAGAAAGAGTAAAACCGGAAGGATCCAGGAAGCGAGAAAGAGGACAAAACTATAAGGCTTTTAAGACGGAATCTTTCGGAATACGGAAAAGCAGGAGGAGCGAGAGAAAGGAGAAAAATCGAGAGTCCGGACATGAAGTAAGGCATCACCTTGGAGATGCTCTGCATGGCTTTTGCCTTCCTTCCTTTTTCGGAAAAAGTAGCTGTATCGAAGACCGACGTCGACGAGTCCGGCAAAACCGATCAGGGTTATTTAAGCTGTTGATAGTCCAGCTGTTTTTCAATGAGTTTTTCCGAGGAAAATCTTTTTCCCATTTCCTTCGTAAGAATATAGTCGTACAGCATCATCGGGGTCACGGCAAGAATCCCTAGGAGGAAGAGGCTCAGTATCTGAAAAAGTGGAGAGGCCTTCCAGGATATGCTTTTACTTCTTTCAGGGAAATTGTTTTTTTCCCATGCGAATCAGCTCCAGAACGACGAGGAGCAGAATGCTTGCAAATAAAAATCCCTTGAGAACATTTTTGCCACTTTTTAAAAATTGAAATGCTTTATTCATCATTACTCCTTATCCCTGTTGCTTGATTTTTCCTTACTCTCATACTTTCAAGCTATTTTTTTATTCTTCTTTTTAAGCTTTCTTCTTCTTTTTCGTTACTCTATATTCTTTCTTCTTCCCGGATTTCTTTTACGAGATCCAAGACCGATTGGTTAAAGAAGGCACTGTCTTTTTTTGGAATATTGTGTCCCTGCCCTTTTCTTTCTAGGAATCTTCCCTTTGGAAAAAGCTTTGCAATGCTTTTGGCTATGCTTTCGTTTTATCATATCGCGGTCTCCGACCAGAACCAGCACCGGATAGGAGGCGTGGTGAAAGACTTCCTTCGGTACATCCACATTTTCCCGTAAGAGGGGAGAGACGCGCGCTCTTCTTCTAAAGAAAGGAAGGAAGAGCCCAAGGGCGCGATAGAGAACTTCTTCGACAAAACAAGCGTAACGGGGAAGAAATTTCAGACCGGAGAAACGGATATTTCCGCTGTTTGCAAGGATGCCCGCAACGCGCGCTCCATATCTTCCGGCGTATTCCAGGGCGAGGTTTGCGCCATCACTGTGCCCTACAAGAAGACATTTTTTTATAGATAGAGAAGCAGAAGCTCTTCCAGACTGTCTGCCAGGTAAGAAAAAAACTGGTTTCTCCCGTAAGCGGGCCGGACTGTCCATGCCCCAGGCTATCCACGAAAATCAGTTGTTCTTCCTTTGCGAGAGGTCTCTGCCGTTCAAAATACCGGCTGTTTAAATTGTTTCCGTGGAGAAAGACTATCGGAAAGCCTGCCCCAAGAATTTCGTAGTGTATTCTTTCTCCATTTTTACGATAAAAATCCATTTTTTCGCACTTTCCATCGTTTTAAAGCGTTATCTTCTCTATTTTTTCGTAGCAAAACGCTCGTTCTGCCGTTTATACGTATTTCTTTAACTCTCCATAGCCTTCTTTTTCCATCTCTTCATACGGAATAAAGCGTACGGAAGACGAGTTGATACAATAACGCAGCCCGCCAAGCTCCTTTGGTCCGTCGGTGAACACATGACCGAGGTGATAGTCGCCTCCCTCGGAACGGACTTCGACTCTGTGGCGACCCAAACTGTCATCATCCTCGTAATGCAACACTTCCTGCGCAATGGGTTTCGCGAAACTCGGCCAGCCGCAGGCGGACTGAAACTTATCTTTTGAGGAAAATAAAGGCTCACCGGTTGCCCGGTCAACATAGAGGCCGCGCTCCATCGAGTCCCAATACTGATTTTTCAAAAGGTCGGTCAGTTGCAGAATTCACCAGGACATCATACTCTTCCGGATTTAACTTCTGCTTGAGTTCCGCATCGGATAAAGGTTGATACTTCTCGTCGTCGAGTAACGGCTCATCAGCAAGTTCCAAAGGAATATGGCAGTATCCTGCCGGATTTTTCTGTAAATAATTCTGGTGATACTCCTCCGCTTTGTCAAAGCGTGCCAAGGGGAGCACTTCAACAAGAATTTCCGCATCATAGCGTTTCTGCTCTTTTTGCACTACCGAATCGATTCCTTCTTTGTCCTCCGGATCTGTGTAGTAGATTCCCGTGCGGTACTGCGTGCCGACGTCATTTCCCTGCTTGTTCAGGCTTGTCGGATCGATCACGCGGAAGTAGTAGCGAAGAAGATTCTTTAAAGGAAGGACGCTGTCTTCATACTCGATTTTTACCGTTTCCGCGTGCCCCGTATTGTTTCGACAGACTTCCTCATAGCTCGGATACACGGTGTTTCCGTTTGCATAACCACATTCTGTCGAAAGAATACCCTGTATTTTTTGAAAATAGGCCTGCATACCCCAGAAGCAGCCGCCGGCAAGATAAATTGTTTTTTTCATAGGAACTCCTTTTCATAAAAAATATTTAGCCTACTGTAGCACAGAATAAAACAGCATTGTGTGATTTTTGTGCGTATTTTTTCTTTCATAATAAAAAAGAGGAATGCTGTCGATAGAGTCTTGAAATGAAAAGCTCGTGTATCTCATTTTGAAGAGGAGAAATTATGGTTAAGAGAAGAAGGCTTTTGTGGCAGATACTCTGTCTGTTTTTCTTTTCCCTTTTGCTTTCGGGCATTGCGAAAGCGGCGGGGACTGGTGAAATTAAAATCACGGGTACCCTATCCGGAAAGAAATACAGTCTCTATAAAGTGTTTGATTTAACTTATAGCGGAAGCAATGTGTCCTACACCATCGCGAACGAATGGAAGCCGTTTTTTACGACCGGTGCAGGGCAGTCTTTTATTGTGACGTCCAATCCGAGCGGAAATTTGAATCAAATCAATATCGACGGAGATATCAAATACATCAATATCACGAATAGTAATATTCAGGATTTTGCGAAAAAAGCCATGGCGGAGATTGGCAAGACCGGGATTACAAGAATAGACAGAGAAACGGCGACTGGAACAGAACTTAGCTTTACCGGCTTGGACCTCGGTTATTATATGGTACACCCGGAAGGGGCTACGGAGCAAAAGGCCGGACAAAATTCTCTCGTGTCGCTTACTTCTACGGTTCCTAAAGGAGAAGTAGTAGTGAAGGCAGAGTATCCGACTATTACGAAGTCGCTAGATAAGGCTTCGGCAGATTACGGAGAAGAGGTGACCTTCACCTTGCGTGCCAAGGTTCCCGATATTACCGGATACGACAGTTATTCTTATGAGGTCACGGATACCCTGAGTAAGGGATTGAGTTTTGTCAATCCGGCAGCAGGCTCAGGCGTGGAAGTAACCATTAACGGTGCAAGTAAAACCGTTACGAAAGGCTCGACCGGGGACATTCACTATACGACGACGCAGAGCGGTGTAGAGACGATTTTGAAGATTTATTTCGATATGAGTAAGTTTCAGGCGGATGCCGGGAAAAGTGTGGTCATCCAATACAAAGCGGAACTGAACCGGGATGCGCTTATTGGCAATGCGGGAAATCCCAATAAAGTAGAATTAGAGTACAGTAATGATCCGAAAGACGGAACGAAGAAAGAGAAAACACCGCCGCAGATTGTTAAAAGTCTATACCGGAAAGATTAAGGTCATTAAGCATCAAAAAGGAAACGAAGCCGTTAAGCTGTCCGGTGCGGAATTTCTCCTTTATAAAGAAGAGGGTGGAGTGAAGAAGTATTATAAGCTCAGCGTGGCTCCGGACGGAAGTAGAAACCGTTACATTTGAAGCAAATCAGAGTGACGGCACAAAACTGACCACGAACACGGTCGGAGAAATCAGTTTTGAGGGAATCAAGGCGGGAACGTACTTTTTAAAGGAGCTGAAAGCGCCGGACGGATATAACCTGCTCTTGACAGATCCTACGGTCAGCTTGACGGATACAGCCGTTATTTCTATGGAAGCAGAGTCCAAAGTGGCAAACAGTAACGGAGTAGAGCTTCCGAAAACCGGCGGAAGAGGAACGGTCTTATTTACCGTTTTTGGCGGAGTTCTCATGCTTTTTGCGGTCCTTGCCTTGTTGAAGGGGTAAAAGTAAGCAGGAAAGAGAAAAGCAAGAGGAAAGATGAAAAATAATGGACAAGCTGAAATCCATCTTTCTTCGTTTTGTGCTGATGATTGGAATCGTAGTCTTTTTCTATCCGACCATTAGCGACGCGGTAAATAATGTTACGGAGTCGCGAGGCATTGTGGAATACAATCAGGTTTTATCGAAATACGATTCGGTAGAAGTGGAGAAGATCAAAGAACAAGCAAGAGAATACAACCGGAGAATAGAGGAACTGGGAGATGCCTTCTATCATCCTGAAAAAGAGGAGGGATATGCGGACTGTCTCAATCCTTTTTCTGACGGCATGATGGGGTCTTTAGTGATTGAGAAAGATTGCTGTGAACCTTCCAATCTACCATGGCACTTCGGATGCGGTGATGCAGAAAGGGGTAGGACATTTGGAGGGCACATCCCTGCCTGTTGGCGGTGCCTCTACACACGTTGCCTTATCTACTCATAGTGGGCTTCCGAGCGCAAAATTGTTCACCGATTTATATCAGTTGGAAAAAGGGGATACTTTTACGATTTCTGTTTTGGGTGAGAACTTGGTTTATCGGGTGGTGCAAATCAAAAACGGTTCTTCCCTTCTGCGTTGGAAGATTTGCAAAATAGAAGAGGGAAAGGATCTCGTCACGCTAACGACCTGTACGCCTTATGGAATAAACACGCACAGACTACTGGTCAAAGGGGAAAGAGTTCCCTCTGAAAAAGTGGAAAAAATAACGGATGTGACGGAGCAGGCCAGAAAAAGCATCTTCTGGAGCAGTTTTAAGATCATTGCCGTTTCTATAGTGCTTGTTCTGCTGTTTTTTTCGATTCTTGTTGACCTTTGGAAATGGAATAAGGAGAAGTGGCAGTAGGAAAGAGAGGAGGAAAATGAAAAGCGGGAAGAATATTTTTTACGGCTTTGCTTGCTCTCTTTTCCATTTGAAAGTAGGACTCGAAGCTTGTACCTTCTCTTTTTTTCTTTCTTTGTGCTGGTTTTCGGGATTTCATTTTTAGGGTACGGAGAGCAAATCATTCCCGGAAAGCCCATTCATTTAAGCATTGATTCGGAAATAGAGAGCCAAAAGTTGGAGGAATACAGTATTCGATTTATAAGATAGGAGAGATTGATGAGCATAATACTTTGGTCATGGATGCTCCTTTTCCGCCTATCCAATCGATATCAAAAAAATTCCAACAGTGAAGATTGGAATCATTATAGTGAAAGCCTGAAGAGTTTTGTTTTGGGAGATGCAGTTGCTCCGCTTTATACCGGAGAAAGCAACAGTCAGGGAGAAGTACAATTCAGTTTGCAAAAAGGGAGTGTATTTTATTTTTACCGAAAGACTTGGTCACGGAGGAGGTTCGCTATACAGACCGCCGCATTTTTTCTTTCTCTTCCGGAACTGGATTATGATTCCGGACATTATCTCTATGACGTGCAGTCTTTTCCGAAGATATAAAAAGAAAAACTACCGCCAAAGCCTATTTCTATTACTGTTTTTAAACTCTGGGAGGATCCGGGAGCTGAGACGGAGAGGCCGAAGACAATCGAAATCGACCTTTTAGCCGATGGGGCTTCTGAAAGAATCCGCAGTGTTAAAGGAAGAGAATAACTGGAGAATCCAATTTTCTACTCTGGACCCGAGCAAAGAGTATACCGTAGTGGAAAAGAATGTCGATGCAACCAAAATACACAGTGATGCTGAAAGAAGACGGGAGAAACTTTTTCTTACAGAATACCTATATTCCGCCGGGAAGGCCGGAGAAAGAACCTAAGGAACCGCCCGGCGGAATAGACAAAGAGAGTAAAAAGGAGACTCCGTCTTCCGGGGAAGAGAAGAAAAGTGAAAAGCCCGGTGAGTCAGAAGGGGAAAAGAATTTTAAGAAAGAGAAACTTCCACAAACGGGACAGCCTTGGAATGTGGTGATGATGTTTAGCGGGGCAGGTATCGTCTGCATCATGCTTGGATCTGTAATACAGTGGAAGAAGAAACAGTAAGGAAAAATAGGGAAAGAAAATCAGAAAAATAGAGAAGGGAAGCAGGAAAAGGAAGCATATTCCATGGGAAAAAGAAGAGGAGAACAGAAAAGAATACTGCGCCGATTTTTAGCTCTTTTTTTGCTACTCATTTTGCTCTTTCCGAAGAAACTACCTAGTGGACTTTTGACCGGTATGGCGGAAGAAGGGTCAGCGACTGTGCCCCCGGTTCTCGCCAGTGCTTCGAATGTCTCCCCTTCGATACTGGGAACTTCCCTCTATGTATCCGATCCGATCGTGCAATATACAGAGGGATTCCAATTTGCGATCCAGCCCGGAGTCGCCAGAGTGTATAAAGAAAATAATCAGTTTTATGCCGAGTGGGTTATGCGTTTACATTATGTGAAGCCGAGCGGCATGACCAATCTTTATATTGAAAATATCCATAATTATTTTACAACGACCTTAGAAGGCGGCTTAGGGCAGGCAGAGCTTGTTGGCTTGAAGAAAAACGGTCTTTCGATTGCGCTTCCGCAAACGACTTCCGCTGGCAATGGCACACTCATGCACTCTTTGCAGGCAGTCGTCGACCCGAGGCCGGACTCCGGCACCGTCAATATGGATTTTACTGTAAGGGCACCCATTGAAGAATTTCGGGATGCCTATCTGATGGACTTTTTATACGGCGGTTGACTTCCGCGTCCCCGCTTTTTCGCTGATTCGGGATCCTTCCGCGCCAAATGGTACCAGATTACTAACGAATGAGGAAGTGATTCAGAAAAAAGCCTTTCGGAGAGAAAGCATTGCGGAGAATCAAATTCTGAATCAGGATTTTCAGGAAAGGAAGATAGAAAAGTATAATACGGTTTATAAAAGAACGGCATATGAGAATGATACCGCCGTGGCAGGAGAATACAGCAGTGAGGAAAAGATCCGTTGGCTCCTTTCTGTCCCCAATAAACAGGAAGAAGAGGCCACATTTCCTATTCATCTGAACCTAGATTCTGGTCAGGAAGTGGAATCCGTAAAAATTTATACGTACCTGCCGGATGAAGACTATGCTTATTCTTTAAGCAGTACAGAGTTAAGCGATGCCAATTTGTCTTCCCTCACGATTCCCTCTTCAGGTATTGCCCAGGTGGAAGTGATTACAAAAGTGAAGGAGGATAAGCAGGAACATCGCTTTAACGGAGCGACACTGGAATCACTGAAAGCGGATTTGACGGTTTATAAGAAGTGGCAGAGTGGAAGCAGCAGATCAGAAAGCAGATTTCAGCTGAGCGGAGGACTGCATGATGCTTTAGATGAAATTGTAACGATTCCGGCTTCGGACAATAAAGTTGTCAAAACGAATCTTCCCAAGTTTGATTCTTATGATAAAAAAATGGAAGAAGGTTAAGTTATTCTGTAGAAGAGTTAAATAATAGTGAGGCTGAACTGCTTTATCAGACCCTACGATGAAGAAAGTTTAAGTTTTACTTTTTATAACAAATCACGCAGCGTGGAAAATCCAATGGGGCAGGCCAGTGACTATGGAGTCACCGGCGTTAAACCGATTGAGATTCATGAGTTTTATCGAAATAGCGGAAATTACGGGCATGATGGAGGAATAGAAGGAAGTTCAAAATCCCTGCCAAAGCAAAAGAAGGTTCCTATTTTACCTTGGAACTCCCCAAAGAACTTCTTCTGGCACATGCACCGGACCCCAATACCCCTTACTTTCCCATAAAGGCAAAGGGAGGGGCTACTATAGGACAGGCTTATCATATTGATAAGCAGACCTTGAAGTTTGTCTTGAACGAGAATGCCTACTCTACAGCGGATTATGAGGGAGATTTTCTGATTGGCTCAAAGATGAACTTGAATGCCGAAGGGGTTGTAAGAATTGATGGCAGAAATAAGAATGGAACGGACAACAGCAAATCGTATTATCAGGGAGTAGACGCGGACAGCCGCTATTTTTATGATGCATCGAATGCTTCTTCAGAAGATGTTACGAAAATCTTGGATTTTAAAGCAAATTATGTAGATCGCAGCGGAAAGTTAAAGAATGGGGAGAAAACCCTCAGTCAAAGCGGTCATATTACGTTTAAGGATGCGGAGATTAAAAAGTATGGAGGAATTTATAAATCCGTCCGCGAAGTCAACAGTGAATATGTTTTGTATGAATTGTTGTTGAATGTAGGGCAGTGGAATCAGCAGTACATTAACACGGAGTTTGTAGATCAGTTAACCGATACGATCAGTCTCTACAGCGGAAACAGTGCAGCTTCGTTAAATAAGGATATCAAAATCTACAAGGTACAGGGGCTTCCTAAGGAACTGGCCTATAAGGCGGGGACTAAGGAAGAAATCTGGCCAAACAACGTGACCTCTATTCATGCGAATGTTCGGTTTAACCAGTGGTCCGGGAATGCATCAAGAAAAAGCTATATTCAGAGTGCTTTGGCTAGTCAGGGTATTCCTGCAAATATGGATAAAATCAGCTTTCAATTTACCGGCGCGCACAATAAGGATACCATTCTGGTAGAGCTGAAAGCAAAGCTGGCTCCAAACTGGCAGACAAAGCATGGAGGCAAGTTTCAAAATTTACTGTTTACGACCGAGGAAACGAAATTTGGAGCGGATTACTATGACTTAATGGGGTTAGACAGTGGAATCACAGGAGGATTAGCCCGTGGAGATGTACAGGTAGAAAAAGGAAAGTTCGATATTTGGAAAGTGGACGAAAAGGGCAATCCCATTAAAAACAATCCTGCCTCTTTTGTACTGAAGAAAAATGGGCAGAAGACAGGCATTCTCTTTTCGGATGAAGACGGTCTGATTCATCTTAGCGGTTTGGAGGAGTATGCCAGTGGAAGCGGGCATAGTTACGGAATCTACACTTTGAGGAGATAGAAGCGCCAAGCGGTTATGTTTTGGGCAAATATTAAAGTATGAGATTTATTACCTGGACGGAGACGTCTGGTTTAAGGGAACTGATCCCGGCGGAGCGGTGGTCGTTCCGCAGTTTAAAGCCAGAAAAAAGGGAGAAGCCCAACAGAAAAGTTACCATAATGAATAAAAAACTCCCCATCCGTACAAATCAGAAAAACGGATGAGAATGGGCAGGATTTAAACGGGGCAAGATTCACTCTGAAGAAAACAGACAACAGCTATAGTTTTACCACCTCGGAAACGGGGAGCAATGTGTTTCATTTTTATAATTTAACGGCAGGGGATTATTCGTTGAGAGAGCTGGCAAGTCCCGACGGTTATCTTTTATATGACAAGGAAATTCGTTTTAGGGTAGGAAATGACGGCACGATACAGCACCTGTCGGATGAGGACAGCGGGTATACTTCTGCTTTTAATGAGGAGAGTAACGAATTTCTCATCACAGTGAGGAACCGGAAGAACAAAGCGGAGAGTTCAGTGTAAATAAAATTTTCGATTCGGGAAGCCCTGTGGCAGGGCGCTACTTTCCGTTTGAGTCCGATTGCCCCTACTGTAGGGAACCGTGGTGGAAAAAGAAGAGTTTAGTCGGAACAGGAAAATTATACTTTAAAGACCTTGCAGCAGGAAACTATCTTCTGGAAGAAAAAGGAAGCTCCCGGCAGGATTTTTTTAAAACAAAGCAAAAGTGGATTGTAGAAGTGACAACGGATGGCGGTGTAAAGGTAAAAAGGAAGATAGCGGCGAGGCTGTTCCGGTTCGGGATATGGGCGATGGAGGTTTCAATTTTGACATAGTGAATATAAAGAAGAATTATTCTTATGAACTCCCTTTGACAGGCGGTAGCGGTATCGGCTTTTTTTCAGAGAGTTGGTGGAATGATCCTCTTTGTTGCTGTGCTGCTCCATTTATTTTTCTTCAGAAGGAATCATGGGGAAGATAAAAAAAGAAAAGTAAAATTAGAAAAAAAGGAATATAGAGGAGAATAGTAGAAAGAGAAGTAGACAGGAAAGTAGAATAGAAGTAAGGGGAGAAAAGGGAGAAAATGAAAGGATATAGGCAAGCAAAAAAACAATATTTGAAGCAATCTTTCAATCTTTGGCATTATCTGGGATTTTTATTTATTTTTTTCTTGCCCTGCTTCTTACGGGGTCTTAATTTTTATGAAGATTATGAAGGATCTGTTCAGGTGAAAAGGATATTGGCTTTTTAGAAGAAGAGGGACTTTCCCTAAACTGGGAGGAGAAAGAAACAAGATGATCTTGGGTACTCTACTATTTCCGGGGGTAGACAATCATCTTATGAGAAAGTACGCTTCAAAGAAAAATACACTTAGAGAAAAATACGTTTAAGCAAAATATTCTCGAAGAAGCGTTTCCGAAAAATGAAGTTAAGAATATGCCGGTAAAAAAAGTGGACGGGATAAAATATATCGGTGAATTGAAGATTTCCAAATTGCGTTTGGATTTGCCGATTCAGGAGAGCTGGTCTTATCGGAAAATCAAAAAAAGCGCCTGCTCGATATGACGGAAGTATTTATGATAAGGATCTCATCCTTTTAGCGCATAATTATCGGTCCCATTTTGGAACATTGATGCAGTTGAAAAGAGGCGATGAGCTGCAATTTCAGGATATGGACGGAAATCTGTTTTTCCTTCAGGTGGTAAAACAAGAAGTGATACAGGCTACAGATAAAGACCGGTTATACCGGGGAGAGTGGGATCTCAGTCTCTTTACCTGTACCATCGGAGGAAGAGAAAGGGTTGTGATTCGCTGTAAGATGATCTGATTTTTCGATTTAGAAGAGTTCTTAGAAGCAAATGAGCAAAGGAAAACAAAATATGGAGTACTAAAAATCTAGATATTGTGGATTTTGAAAGGGCAAAATATTTTTCGAATTTGAGATGCATTTTTTGTTGACAAGCCGATTTCAGAATGCTAATATACACAAGCTGTCGCTCCAAACGAGCTGACACAAAGTACCTTGAAAATCAAAGATCGAATAATACACAGACCCTGAAGATTCTGAAGAAGTTTTCGAGTAATGTTTCAAAAACGAAACTTACACGAACGAGTCTTGAAAATCAAAACCGAAAAAACAGTACAGTAGCGGAGTGCTTTTCATCAGAAAAAGTACATAGCGTATAAGACTACAGCGAAAGCTGTACTTTGCGAAAGCAAAGTTCCGAAGTTGCTTTCAAAAGCAACGAGGAAGTCACTAGGACAAAATGAAGCTAAGCCAAAGTTTTGACCGGAGAAAGAACTGAAACTGTCAGTGATGACAGATTTTATGTATGGACCTCCTCCTGCTTTGAAGCAGTTCGGAGCCCCTGCTACGCAGGGTGCAACTTCGTTGCAGTCGGTACATTCCGTATTTTCTTTATGAAAATACTTCATTATGAGAGTTCGATCCTGGCTCAGGATGAACGCTGGCGGCGTGCCCTAACACATGCAAGTCGAACGGGATGCGTATCGGAAAGCTTCGGCCGGAAGATACGTTATCTAGTGGCGGACGGGTGAGTAACACGTGGGTAACCTGCCTTATGGAGGGGATAACAGAGAGAAATCACTGCTAATACCGCATAAGCACACAGTACCGCATGGTACAGGGTGAAAAGATTTATCACCATAAGATGGACCCGCGTCTGATTAGCCAGTTGGCAGGGTAAAAAGCCTACCAAAGCAACGATCAGTAGCCGATCTGAGAGGATGACCGGCCACATTGGGACTGAGACACGGCCCAAAACTCCTACGGGAGGCAGCAGTGGGGAATATTGCACAATGGGGAAACCCTGATGCAGCGACGCCGCGTGAGTGAAGAAGTATTTTCGGTATGTAAAGCTCTATCAGCAGGGAAGATAATGACAGTACCTGACTAAGAAGCCCCGGCTAACTACGTGCCAGCAGCCGCGGTAATACGTAGGGGGCAAGCGTTATCCGGATTTACTGGGTGAAAAGGGAGCGTAGACGGAGTGGCAAGTCTGAAGTGAAAAACCCTGGGCTTAACCTGGGGACTGCTTTTGGAAACTGTTAATCTAGAGTGTTGAGAGGTAAGTGGAATTCTGGTGTAGCGGTGAAATGCGTAGATATCAGGAAGAACACCGGAGGCGAAGGCGGCTTACTGGACAATAACTGACGTTGAGGCTCGAAAGCGTGGGGATCAAACAGGATTAGATACCCTGGTAGTCCACGCTGTAAACGATGAATACTAGGTGTCGGGGAGCAAAGCTTTCGGTGCCGTCGCAAACGCAATAAGTATTCCACCTGGGAGTACGTTCGCAAGAATGAAACTCAAAGGAATTGACGGGGACCCGCACAAGCGGTGGAGCATGTGGTTTAATTCGAAGCAACGCGAAGAACCTTACCAAGTCTTGAGATCCCATTGACAGAGTATGTAATGTACTTTCCCTTCGGGGCAATGGAGACAGGTGGTGCATGGTTGTCGTCAGCTCGTGTCGTGAGATGTTGGGTTAAGTCCCGCAACGAGCGCAACCCCTATAGTTAGTAGCCAGCAGTAAGATGGGCACTCTAACTAGACTGCCAGGGATAACCTGGAGGAAGGCGGGGATGACGTCAAATCATCATGCCCCTTATGACTTGGGCTACACACGTGCTACAATGGCGTAAACAAAGGGAAGCAAGAGGGTGACCTTAAGCAAATCTCAAAAATAACGTCTCAGTTCGGACTGTAGTCTGCAACCCGACTACACGAAGCTGGAATCGCTAGTAATCGCAGATCAGCATGCTGCGGTGAATACGTTCCCGGGTCTTGTACACACCGCCCGTCACACCATGGGAGTTGGTAATGCCCGAAGTCAGTGTTCCAAGAGAGGAAGCTGCCGAAGGCAGGACTGATGACTGGGGTGAAGTCGTAACAAGGTAGCCGTATCGGAAGGTGCGGCTGGATCACCTCCTTTCTAAGGATAAAGTAGGGGTTTGTGTGTTATTCGATTTTTGATGAAAAGGGGAAGAAAGTTTTCGACGGCTATCCGATGCCGGAGAAAACCCGTATAAAGGTATGATTCGAAAAGAATATCTTTGATAAAAACAATTAAATAGTTTAATCTTTTCTGGTGTTGATGCGTTTAGGGGAAACACCCGTTCCCATCCCGAACACGACGGTTAAGACTTAAGCGGCCGAAAATACTTTGCTGGTAACGGCACGGGAAGATAGGTGGATGCCAGAAATTTTTTAAAGAAAATACAATGCTGCGAAGAGCACAGGAGGTTCATGACTTCCCATTGTACTGCTTACGAAAGTAAGCAATGTACCTTGAAAACTACATATCCGAAAGAAATAATTATTCTAGTAAATAGAGTAAGACATCCGAGGGTACAAGGTAAAACTTGTACAAGAAGAGAAGTGCTTTTATGAAGAAATAGGAGCACTTCAGGAGAAGAGAAATCTTCTTCACAATCAGAAAGAGATACACGCTAGTATCTCGACACTTGAGCGATCAAGTGGAGAATTGGTTAAGCAATAAGAGCATAGGGTGAATGCCTAGGCACTGAGAGCCGAAGAAAGACGTGATAAGCTGCGAAAAGCTGCGGGGATTGGCAAATACGAGTTGATCCGCAGATATCTGAATGGGGAAACCCACCGGAGAAAACCTCCGGTACCGTACAGCCAATACATAACTGTACGGAGGGAACCCGCTGAACTGAAACATCTAAGTAGGCGGAGGAAGAGAAAACAACCGTGATTCCGAAAGTAGTGGCGAGCGAAATCGGAAGAGCCCAAACCGGGGTGCGTGCACCCCGGGGTATGGACTGCATTTAGATTTGTGAGTGAGTGGAAGCCGATGGAAATAGGCGCCATAGAGGGTGAAAGCCCTCACACGAAGCGTAAAGAATCGAGCAGGATCCGGAGTACTACGAGACACGTGGAACCTCGTAGGAAGACGGGGGGACCACCCCAAGGCTAAATACTACTCAGTGACCGATAGCGATTAGTACTGTGAAGGAAAGGTGAAAAGGACCCCGGGAGGGGAGTGAAAGAGAACCTGAAACCCTGTGTTTACAAACTGTGGAACAGCGCAAGCTGAACCGCGTACTTTTTGTAGAACGGTCCGGCGAGTTATAGTTGCTGGCAAGGTTAAGGACTTTAGGTCCGGAGCCGAAGCGAGAGCGAGTCTGAAGAGGGCGTACAGTCAGCAGATATAGACCCGAAACCGGGTGACCTATCCATGTCCAGGATGAAGCTAAAGTAAAATTTGGTGGAGGTCCGAACGCACATCCGTTGAAAAGGGTGGCGATGAGGTGTGGATAGCGGAGAAATTCCAATCGAACCCGGAGATAGCTGGTTCTCCTCGAAATAGCTTTAGGGCTAGCCTCGCAATAAGTCTTTCGCAGGTAGAGCACTGAATTCTTGAGGGGCGTCAAAGTCTACCAAGAGATATCAAACTCCGAATGGCGGTAAGATATAAGCGGGAGTCAGACTGCGGGATATAAATTCCGTAGTCAAAAGGGAAACAGCCCAGATCTACAGCTAAGGTCCCAAAGTACATGTTAAGTGGTAAAGGATGTGGGATTTCATAGACAACTAGGATGTTGGCTTAGAAGCAGCCACACATTCAAAGAGTGCGTAATAGCTCACTAGTCGAGAGGTCCTGCGCCGAAAATTAACGGGGCTAAAACATGACACCGAAGCTTAGGGATGGCGAATGCCATCGGTAGAGGAGCATTGAAAACGAGATGAAGCGGTACCGAAAGGAGCCGTGGATTGTTTTGAAGAGAGAATGCCGGAATGAGTAGCGAGATGGAGGTGAGAATCCTCCAGGCCGAATATCTAAGGTTTCCAGGGTAAAGCTGATCTGCCCTGGGTAAGTCGGGGCCTAAGGCGAGGCGGAGACGCGTAGTCGATGGACAACTGGTGTAGATTCCAGTACCTTACTAAATCAGAAATGTGGGGACACATGGAGGAAGAGAGAGCCGGGAATGAGAAGACCGGTGCAAAGGAGGTAGGAGTGTAGTAGGAAAAGCCGCTGCACAATCTGAAGACCTGATGCGGATTGAAGTTTAGTAGAGAAGCTCTTTAACTCTGTGTCGAGAAAAGCCGCTATAGTGTTTAGTAAGCCCGTACCGCAAACCGACACAGGTAGATGAGGAGAGAATCCTAAGGCCGGCGGGAGAAGCATTGTTAAGGAACTCGGCAAAATGACCCCGTAACTTCGGGAGAAGGGGTGCCCAGGCAACTGGGCCGCAGAGAAAAGGCTCAAGCAACTGTTTAGCAAAAACACAGGTCTATGCGAAACCGTAAGGTAAAGTATATGGGCTGACGCCTGCCCGGTGCTGGAAGGTTAAGAGGAGAGGTTAGAGCAATCGAAGCTTTGAATTGAAGCCCCAGTAAACGGCGGCCGTAACTATAACGGTCCTAAGGTAGCGAAATTCCTTGTCGGGTAAGTTCCGACCCGCACGAAAGGCGTAATGATTTGAGCGCTGTCTCAACAATGCACCCGGTGAAATTGAAGTGCCAGTGAAGATGCTGGTTACCCGCGCCAGGACGGAAAGACCCCATGGAGCTTTACTCCAGCTTGATACTGGGATTCGGTAATGTATGCACAGGATAGGTGGGAGACTGAGAGGATAGTACTTCGGTATTATCGGAGTCGCTGTTGGGATACCACCCTTATGTTATTGGATTTCTAACCTTAGGCCGTAAGCCGGTCAAGGGACAATGTCAGGTGGGGAGTTTGACTGGGGCGGTCGCCTCCGAAAGTGTATCGGAGGCGCTCAAAGGTTCCCTCAGGATGGTTGGAAACCATCCAAAGAGTGTAAAGGCATAAGGGAGCCTGACTGCGAGGCTGACGGACCAAGCAGAGTAGAAATACGGACTTAGTGATCCGGTGGTATGAAAGTGGGATTGCCATCGCTCAACGGATAAAAGCTACCCTGGGGATAACAGGCTGATCTCCCCCAAGAGTTCACATCGACGGGGAGGTTTGGCACCTCGATGTCGGCTCATCGCATCCTGGGGCTGAAGTCGGTCCCAAGGGTTGGGCTGTTCGCCCATTAAAGCGGTACGCGAGCTGGGTTCAGAACGTCGTGAGACAGTTCGGTCCCTATCCGGCGCGGGCGTAGGATATTTGAGAGGATCTGTCCTTAGTACGAGAGGACCGGGATGGACTGACCTCTGCTGAACCTGTTGGGAATCAATCCCATCGCAGGGTAGGCAAGTTGGGAATGGATAAACGCTGAAGGCATCTAAGCGTGAAGCCAACCTCAAGATGAGATATCCCATCGCAAGAGTAAGACCCCTTGAAGAGAACGAGGTAGATAGGGCTGAGGTGTAAGTGCTGCAAAGCATTCAGCTGACAGCTACTAATAGGTCGAGGGCTTATCCAATGCGTCTGATTGAGATATGATGGATTACTGCTAGAGTTATTTCCGATATGTGGTTCAGAAAGGTATGCCGATATAGCTCAGTTGGTAGAGCAACTGATTTGTAATCAGTAGGTCTTCGGTTCAAGTCCGAATATCGGCTTTGGTCTAAGCTTTGCTTAGACTTTTTTATTACCGTTTCTTTTCCGTTTTCTAAAATAGAAATTCGCGGTTTAGCTTGCTAAAATAGGGTTCATTCCCTTATAATACTTCTTTGGAACCGTAGCTCAGTTGGTTAGAGCACTCGGCTCATAACCGATCGGTCCAGGGTTCGAGTCCCTGCGGTTCCATGACAGAGCGATGCCATAGCATTGCTTTTTTTGTTCTTAGCCGATTTCTTAAGCGTGGTTTGTGGTAACGTGTTTCAAACGTGAATTATTTTTAGTCATGAAAGTCAAAAACATAAAAAGATGATTATTATGTTAAAAATAACGAAAACGAAGACATAGGTAGAAAGAAGATAAAACAATGTTATATCTCATTTTCCTTTAATGGCTAAAATTGTATCTCTTTTTGTGATGGTTTTTGCAGGAGTTGTATTGGCACGAAGTGGATTATTAATGAAGGAAGAAAAGTTTGCTTCTTTCTGAACTTTTCATTTATCTCCTTTCTCCATGTGTGATTGTTAGTTCATTTTCCCTGCGAGTTTACGGAACAGCAGGGAAGAATCTTCTTCTATGCAATTCTGGCTAATTTCCTTTTTCTTTTTACGGGAAAGATACAGCAAAAGCCGTTATTAAGTTCTGTGGATGAAATGTCGTTCGAGTACACGAACTGCGGTAATTTTATCCTTCCCATTTTGGTAAAAAGAGGAGGAATATGCTAGCTGTATTAATATTTTACAACATTTCTTACCGTTCTTTCTATTCCGACTTTAGTCTTTTTTAAGTGATTGGATACTGGGGCGAGATACGCCCCGGTTATGGAATGATGAATTAGATTAATAAAATATAGAAGAATAAAGATGTATATTATGTGGTAATATCTAGTTGAATTGTAAAAATAACAAGTAGAGGAATAATGTAGTTTTATATCATATAGTATTAAAATGTGAGATATCATCTTTTTAAGGAAGTAAAAATAAATTAAGGAGTATAGAGATGTCTAAAGATCAAAAACACTATAGGAAACGCTACGGCTCAACGTTCTGAATTACATCGAAAAATATGGGCAATAGCAGATGATGTTCGTGGCGCGGTAGATGGTTGGGATTTTAAGCAGTACATTTTAGGCATTCTTTTCTATCGCTTCATTTCTGAAAATATTACGGAGTACTTTAATGTTGCAGAACGAGAGGCAGGAGATTCTTATTTTGATTATGCAAAAATAAGTGATGAAGAAGCTGAACTTGACTTTAAGCCTAACACCGTAGAAGAAAAAGGCTTCTTTATTTTGCCTAGCCAGCTTTTTCAAAATGTAACGGAAAATGCTGTCCAAAATGAAAACTTAAATACAGATTTAGCAAATATTTTCAATGCCATAGAGGGTAGTGCAATAGGAACAATGGCAGAGGATTCTATTAAGGGTCTATTTAAAGATATAGATACCACTAGTGATAGACTGGGGGCAACAGTAGCGGAAAAGAATAAGAGATTAACGGACATTTTAAAAGGAATTGCTGGCCTTAGCTTTGGTGATTTCCAAAAGAATGATATTGACACCTTTGGGGATGCTTATGAATATTTAATTTCTAATTATGCCAGCAATGCAGGAAAAGTCTGGTGGAGAGTTCTTTACTCCTCAGACGGTCTCCAAACTTTTAGCCAGACTTGTAATGGATGGGAAAACAAGTATTAACAAAGTGTATGATCCAACTTGCGGAAGTGGCTCTCTTCTTTTACAAATGAAGAAACAATTTGAGGAACATATCATTGAGGAAGGCTTCTTTGGGCAAGAAATTAATATGACCAATTTTAACTTGGCTAGAATGAATATGTTTCTCCATAATGTGAACTACAATAACTTTTCCATTAAGCGAGGAGATACCTTGTTAAATCCTCTGCATTTAGAGGAAAAGCCCTTCGATGCGATAGTGTCTAATCCCCCCTATTCTATTAAGTGGATTGGAGATGACGATCCTACTTTAATCAATGATGAACGCTTTTGCACCGGCAGGAAAGTTAGCTCCTAAAAATTATGCGGATTTTTGCGTTTATTATGCATTCTCTCAATCATCTTTCCAGCAGTGGACGTGCTGCTATTGTTTGTTTTCCCGGTATTTTTTATCGAAAAGGAGCAGAAAAGGTCATTCGTCAATATTTAGTGGATAAAAACTTTATTGACTCGGTTATACAGCTTCCGGAAAATCTATTTTTCGGTACTTCTATTGCCACTTGTGTACTTGTATTAGCTAAAAATAAGGCAGAAAATAAGATTTTATTTATCAATTCAAGTAAAGAATTCAAGAAAGAAACCAATAACAATATATTAGATGAAAATAATATCGAAGCAATCGTGAAAGCTTTTTCGTGAGAAGGCGAATATAGAGTATTTTTCAAGATATGTAGGAAAAGAAGAGATGAGAAGAATGACTATAACCTTTCCGTATCAACTTATGTAGAAAAAGAAGATACCAAAGAAATAATTGATATAAAGGTACTAAATCAAGAAATAACAGAGACGGTGGGGAAAATTGATGCTTTGAGAACTTCCCATAAATGAAATTGTAAAGGAGCTGGATGATGAAGAATGATATCATCATTTATAATACAGAAGATGGTAAGGCTAAGATAAATTTACAGTATGAAGATGGTACGGTATGGCTTTAGTCAATTGGAGATTGCAGAGCTATTTCAGACGACAAAGCAGAATGTCAGTAAGCATGTTAAAGCTATCTATTCAGAGGGAGAATTAGAGGAAAGGGCAACTGTCAACTATAAGTTGACAGTTCAAAAAGAGGGAAACAGAAAGATTAGTAGACAATTGACCTACTACAACTTAGACATGATTCTGGCTATCGGCTACAGAGTCCGCTCTATTCGCGGCGTACAATTTCGAAACTACGCCAGTAATGTATTGAAAGAATACCTTATCAAAGGCTTTGCCATGGACGACGAAAAGACTGAAGAATCTTGGAGGTGGAAATTACTTCAAGGAGCTGTTAGAGCGGATTAGAGACATTCGTTCCAGTGAGAAAGTATTCTATCGTCAAGTACTGGATCTTTTTGCCACCAGCATTGATTATGATGCGAAAAATGAAGAAGCCAAGAAGTTTTTTGCTACCGTGCAAAATAAGATGCATTTTGCCATTCATCACCATACTGCCAGTGAGCTTATCTATACCCGTGTAGATAGTAATAAGGATTTTATGGGACTCAGCACATTTAAAGGGGAATTACCTACTTTAGAGGAGGCGAAGGTAGCGAAGAACTATCTTAGTGCAGAAGAATTGAAGAGTCTGAATGCCTTGGTTTCCGGATATCTGGATTTTGCGGAAAGACAGGCGCAAAGAGAAGTAAAGATGACTATGAAAGACTGGCGAGAACATGTGGATCGGATTCTTAGTTCCACGGGAGAGGACTTGCTCATAGGCAATGGAAGAGTGTCCAGGGAAATGATGGTGAATAAAGTGAATCAGGAATACAGAAAATACAGTGCCAAAACCTTATCACAAGTAGAAAGAGATTATCTTGCTGAGATAAAAAATATCAAAAGCATTGCGGGAAAAGGTGGAAATAAAGATGAGTAAGATAGAAGAGCTACTGAAGAATGAGAAGGTAGTATGGAAAAAGCTGGAGGAAGTATGTGAAATTTTAGATAGTATGAGGAAACCAATTTCTAAAAAAGATAGGAAACCTGGCCAGTATCCATATTATGGAGCTAATGGGGTACAAGATTATATTGATAATTATATATTTGATGGACAGTTTATACTGATGGGAGAAGATGGCAGTGTAATGAATAAGGACAATAGTCCTGTCCTACATTGGATTAGTGGGGAAAAAAACTTTGGGTAAATAATCATGCACATATACTTGGACAGAAGGAAGAATACACTTTAAAGTATTTATATTATTATCTTTCAAAAGTTGATGTTTCACAAATTGTTAGAGGACTCACCTAAACTAAATCAAGCTAATATGAGGAATATAGATATTCCTATCCCTTCTCCAGAAACTCAAAAATTGTAGAAATACTTGACAAATTCACAGATTATGTTACGGAGCTACAAGCGGAGCTACAAGCAGAGCTACAAAATCGCACTAAACAGTATGAATATTACAGAAATATGCTTCTGAGTGAAGAGTATCTCAATAAACTTTCTGATAAATTGGGTATTTTTCCAAAGGAGGCAGAGAATCAGATTCGCTGTACCACGCTCGGAGAAATTGGAAAAATCTGTATGTGTAAACGAATTTTAAAAGAACAAACTCTGCCCAAAGGAGATGTACCATTTTATAAGATAGGAACGTTTGGTAAGAAAGCGGATGCCTTTATTAGTCGAGAGGTTTTTGATGAATATAAGGAAAAATATAGCTATCCTAAAAAGGAGAAGTTTTAATTTCATGTAGTGGTACTATTGGACGAACAGTAATTTTTGATGGAAAAGATGCTTATTTCCAGGATAGCAATATAATATGGTTATCACATGATGAGAGTATTGTTTTTGAACAAGTATTTGTTTTACTTCTACCAAAAATACAAGGTGGAATGCAACAAGTGGAGGAACTATAAGTAGACTATATACTTATAATTTAGTGAATTTGGACATTGAGTTACCGTCACTGCCACTTCAAAACAAGATAGTAGAAATTCTGGATAAGTTTCAATCCATGCTTTCTGATACAAAAAGGACTTTTACCAAAGGAAATAGAGCAGAGACAAAAACAGTACGAATATTATCAGGGAAAAAAACTCTTGACATTTGACATGGAGAGTGATAGCAAAGCAAAAGCAAGCAAGCAAGCAAGCAAGCAAGCAAGCAAGATAATTGCTAGAAGCTACTTTATTATTTTAAAACAGGCTGCTGAAATAGCCGGAATAGAACTTCTTACGGTAGATTGGAAAACACTTGGAAATATTGGCGAATTTGAAAATGGAATCGGAATGCCAAAAAGTTTATTTTCTGAAGGGGAAGAGATAGGCGCCATCCATTATGGACATATTTATACGCGTTATAATTTGTTTGTTGATAAGCCAATCGTAAGTGTAAGTAAAAAGATGCAGAAAAATTGAAAAACTTAGATATGGAGATTTGGTTATAGCGAAAACATCAGAAAATGTTGAAGATGTAATGAAAACAGTTGCTTATTTAGGAAATACAGAAGCTGTAACAGGTGGTCACTCTGCTATTTTTTTCATCATCGTGAAAATCCCAAGTATTTATCTTACGTATTAAATGGGGCAAATTATGCTATTAAGCAGAAAAAAATAGATTAGCTAAAGGGTGAAAGTTATTGAATTGTCTATAGCAGATATGGAAAAGATTAGTATTCCGCTACCACCCAATCCGGTTCAAGATAAAATTGTTTCTATTTTAGATGGCTTTAATACTTGGTAAATGATATTTCAAATGGATTGCCAAAAGAACTTGAGTTAAGACAGAAACAATACGAATACTATAGAGAAAAATGCTAAACTTTAAAATGGAGTCAAAATTCACGAGGCAGTAAAATGGAAAGAAAAGAATACAATTCATTAGAGGACATAGTAAAACGACTTAAGGACTCAAAGAAAAAAACAACATTACTTTATGCGTTTAATGGTACAGGGAAAACCAGATTATCTATGCGTTTTCGGGAGTTGATTAATCCCTCTTCTGGGACGCTAGCCAAAAAGAGTAATTTATTACAATGCGTTCACTGAAGATCTTTTCAATTGGGAGAATGATTTAGATGGTGATGTAGAGAGAATATTAAAAATAAATACCAATTCAATGTTTGTAGACTTGATGAAAGACTATGGTAAGGAATTAGAGATAATAAAAAGTTTCAAGAATTCACTATGTCCAAAATAGAACCTTTAATTAATTATAATAATGGAGAAATTAGATTTCAGCTTAGCCACAGGAGATAATCGATATGCAGATAATATTAAAAATTTCTAGAGGGAAGAGAGAATTTTTATTTGGGGCATGTTTTATATTTTGATAGATACAGTTATCAATGAATTGAACATTAATGATAGTAGCTATAGGAGTACGGATGAATTTAATAATGTAAGATATATTTTCATAGATGATCCTATTTCTTCTTTAGATGATAATCATGCTATTGATGTGGCTTTAGATTTGTGTGGTTTAATAAAAAAATTCAAAAAAATGAAAGGCTACATTTTATCATTTCAACTCATCATCCATTTTTTCAATGTTTTACACACTGAGCTTAAAGAAGCAGATAAATATATCCTAAAAAGAAATAACGAATCCTATGTTTTAGAAAGAATAAAAACAGTCACCATTTGGATACCATTTATTACTGAAAGAAGAAATTGAATGTGCGATTAAGACAAACACTGTAAAAAGATATCATTTTAATTTATTAAGGAACTTACTTGAAAAGTCAGCTCATTTTTAGGATATGTAACTTGGCGGGAACTAATAAATGAAGATGATAAAGAAGCGTATATAAAGCGAATCAATTCATATAGTCATAGTGATCATACTGATTTAGAAATAGAACAATTGGAACCACAAGAAGTAAATCTTTTTAAGCGGTTGTATGATAATTTTATAGATGAGACGAAATGGAAGGAATAAATCATGGCTGAGCAATTAGAAAACTTCGGGCAATCCACCATTGCGGAAATGAATGATGGAATCATTTTTAGCAAAAATTTGAAAAAGCCGGATAGTAAAGGAAACTGCTTATCAAAGCGAAGCAGATTTGGAAAGTCATTTAATTCGAATTTACGGAACCAAGGTTATGAGTTATTAGAAATAAGTTCGGCGGAAGACTTATATAAAAATTTAAAGTTACAGATTGAGAAATTAAATCGTGTCTCCTTTACAGAGGAAGAGTGGGACAGATTCCTGAAAGAATATCTGGATGCACCTAATGACGGAATGATGAGAAGACCAGAAAAATACAGGAAGATCATATCTATGACTTTATTTTTGATGATGGGCATATACAGAATATCAAGATTATAGATAAGAAAGATATTCACAATAATTCTTTGCAACTGGTGCATCAGCTAAGCGTTAAAGGAAAATATGCTAATCGTTATGACGTGACGATTCTTGTAAATGGACTTCCACTGGTGCATATTGAGCTAAAGAAAAGGGGCATGAATTTACACGAAGCTTTTAACCAGATTCACCGTTATACCAAGGAAAGCTTCAATAACGAGAATTCCTATATAAATTTGTGCAAAATCTTCGTGATTTCTAATGGCACTTATACCAGATATTTTGCGAATACTACGGCGCAGAATAAAAATCATTATGAGTTCACCTGCGAATGGGCGGATGCTAAAAATAATGTGATTCGTGACCTTGAAGATTTTTACGAAAACCTTTTTGAGAAGAGGGTAGTTCTTGAGGTATTAACGAAGTACTGCGTCTTTGACTGTAATAATGTACTCCTGATTATGCGTCCTTATCAAATAGCGGCAACGGAGCGGATTCTTTGGAAAAATTAAATCCAGTTTTGTGGCAAAAAGCGGGAAGAGCAGAAGCAGGGGGCTTTATTTGGCATACCACCGGTTCCGGGAAAACTTTAACTTCTTTTAAAGCAGCAAGACTCGCTACTGGAATTGGAATTTATTGATAAGGTATTTTTGTGGTAGATAGAAAAAGATTTAGATTATCAAACGATGAAGGAATACCAGAGGTTTCAGGAAGATAGCGTTAATGGTAGTAAGGACACGAAAGAGTTAAAAAGGAGTATTGAAAAGACAGATAATAGAATTGTGGTTACCACGATTCAAAAACTCAATGAATTTGTTAAGAAAAATCCGGAACATGAAATCTACAACAAGCATTGTGTTCTTATTTTTGATGAATGTCACCGTTCTCAATTTGGAGATGCCCAGAAGAATATCAGAAAATCTTTTAAAAAGTACTATCAGTTCGGTTTTACGGGAACTCCTATTTTTCCGGAAAATTCTTTAGGTGGAGAAACAACAGCAGGAATTTTCGGGGCTCAACTACACAGCTATGTGATTACAGATGCTATACGAGACGGAAAAGTTTTAAAATTCAAGGTTGATTATAATAATGTGTCAGCAGCATATAAAGGAGCAGAAGAGGAGAAGGACGAAGCAAAGCTAAAAAAGCTTGAGAAAAAAATGTTTTTACATCCAGATAGAATTGAAAAGGTTGTAAAGCATATCTTGAGAGTGTTTAATACGAAAACCCATCGTAATGGATACTATACGGAAAAGGAAAGGAGAGAGAAGGGCTTTAACGCTATGTTTGCCGTGCAAAGTGTGGAAGCTGCAAAGCTGTATTATGAAGAGATAGCACGACAGCAGAAAGACCTTCCGAAAGAAAAGAGACTACGAGTGGCAACAATCTTTAGCTTTACTCCAAATGAGGAACAAAAAGCTGCGGGAGAAATACCGGAGGAAAACCTTGATATTTCCGCCATGGATTCTTCAGCTAAGGAATTCTTGGATAAAGTGATTAATGATTATAATAGCCTATTTGTCACAAATTATTCTACGAATGGAAAAGACTTTCAAGATTACTATAAAGAACTATCTCAGAGGGTAAAGAGTAGGCAAATCGACCTTTTAATTGTAGTGGGAATGTTTTTGACAGGTTTTGATGCTCCACCTCTAAATACCTTATTTGTAGATAAAAATTTAAGGTATCACGGCTTAATTCAGGCATATTCCAGAACAAATCGTATCTTGGATAAGGTAAAAACCTTTGGAAATATTGTTTGCTTCAGAGATTTGGAAAAAAAGACACAAAAGATGCTATTAAAACCTTCGGCGATGCGAATAGTGTGAACGTCATTTTTGGAAAAAAAGGCTATCATGACTATATCTTCGGTTTTAAAGATGAAATTAGCAATGAGAGAGTTCGTGGATATAAGGACATTTGTACAGAATTAGCAGAGATTCAGTGAGCCTACAGAAATAAGTTCTGAGGCGGAGAAAAAAGAGTTTGTCGAGCTATTTGGAGAATTTTTAAAGGCTGAGAATATTCTAAAGAATTTCGATGAGTTTGAAAGTTTTGAGCAAATTCTTAATGACAGGCAGATACAAGATATGAAAAGTGTCTACATTGATATTCGCGAAAGCATCTACAAAGAAAAAAATAGTGGAGGATTAGAGGGTGCATCTGCTGTAGATTTTTCTGATGTGGAGTTTCAAATAGAGCTATTGAAGACAGATGAGATTAATCTGGATTATATTTTGGCTTTAATTTTAGAAAAGTCGAAGGAAAGAAAAAATTATGGGGAATTAAAGGATGAGATTCGGCGTGTGATTCGTTCCGGAATGGGCACAAGGTCTAAAGAAAATCTGATTATGGATTTTATGGGTAGAACAGATTTATCTCTATTGAAAAATCAGGATGATATATTAGAAAGCTTCTATACATTTGCCCAAAAAGAAAAAGAACATTCCATCACACATTTAATTTCAGAGGAAAATCTTAAGGAGAGGAAGCCAGAAGATTCATAGAAAAAGCGGTGAAAAAGGAGACGCGGAAAATACAGGATCAACAATCGATGAGATTCTTCCCCACTTTCTCGTCGTGGAGGGTGAGAGAAAAAGAAACAGGAAGTATTGGAAAAGATTAGACGCTTGGCGGAAATATTTGTAGGAGTGTAGAAGATAGATGGTAAACAAGATATTACAAGCTCTACGGGGCTTGGGTAGATAATGAATTACAAAAATTAGCACTCAATATTGATGAGTGCTAATTTTTGTTATACTCTTCTCTGAGATTAAAATATATTAGAAAAGAGGTATAGTACAATGCAAAAATGGATCTTTATCTATTCATAGTAAGAATATTTTTCCGATTATCAAGAAATGGATGTACAGTGACCAGGATATCTTTGTGCGGGAACAGATTTCCAACGCGACCGATGCGGTAACAAAGTTAGAGAAGCTCTCTTTGATCGGAGAGTGGACGAGACCTTCCGATTTTAAAGGAAGAGTAACGGTTACGGTTGAACCGGATAAGAAGACGATCACCTTTAGTGATAACGGAATCGGTATGACTGCGGAAGAGGTAGAAAAATATATTACACAGATTGCCTTTTCCGGGGCTGCCGATTTTATTGAGAAGTACAAGGACAAGGCAAATAGTGACCAGATTATAGGGCACTTCGGTTTAGGATTTTACTCTGCTTTCATGGTTGCGGATAAGGTGGAAATCAATACGCTTTCCTATAAAGATGGCTCTACCCCGGTGCACTGGGTATGTGACGGGGGAACGGACTACAGCATGACGGACGGCGATAAAAAGGAGCATGGTACCGATATTATTCTTCATTTAAATGAAGACTGCGTAAAGTACGCGAATGAATGGGAACTCCGTTCCGTGATTGAAAAGTATTGTTCTTTTATGCCGGTTGAGATTTATCTTGTGAAGTTGCCGAAAGATACGGAGACCATAGCACTTAGCGAGAAGAAAGACAGCGACGCTGTATTGGAAGAAATCCCGGAGAAAGTGGAGAAGAATGAGAAGGAGAAGAAACAAAGACAGAGGCGAAAGTGAAGATTGAGAAGCGTCCGGTTCTTCTCAATGACACCCATCCCCTTTGGGCAGAGTCCCCCTCCACTGTTACAAAGGAACAGTACTTGGATTTTTACAGAAAACTTTTCCATGACTACAAAGAACCCCTGTTCTGGATTCACCTCAATATGGATTATCCGTATCACTTGAAAGGAATTCTGTACTTCCCGAAGATTAATTCGGAGTATGAATCGATTGAAGGCACGATTAAACTCTATAATAACCAGGTCTTTATTGCGGACAATATTAAAGAAGTGATTCCCGAGTATTTGCTTCTTTTAAAGGGTGTGATTGACTGTCCGGACCTTCCGCTGAATGTTTCCCGTTCGCAGTTGCAGAATGACGGATTCGTAAAGAAGATTTCCGACTATATTACGAAGAAAGTTGCAGAGAAGCTTTCCGGAATGTGTAAGACGGAAAGAGAGTCCTATGAGAAATACTGGGACGATATTTCTCCGTTCATTAAGTACGGTGTTCTTCGTGACGCGAAGTTTGCAGAGAAGATGACGGACTATATTCTATTTAAAAGATTTGGAGGAGAAATACTGCACCCTTCCCGAACTGAAAGAGAAGGGAAAAGAAGGAGTTAAAAAGGAAGATTCCGTTTCTGAGAAGGAGAACGCAGGGGAGAATGCGAAGGAGGATAGTTCGAAAGACGCGGCTGTAGCGGAAGGCAAGGAAGAAAACAAAGAAAGCCAAAGAGGATGAACCCGGTAAAGCGGAGGAGAAAGTACAGAAAGTGTACTATGTTTCCGATGCGGTAGCGCAGAGCCAGTACATTACTTTGTTTAAGGAAAATCATAAAGACGCGGTTTATCTTACAGAACGGATTGACCAGCCTTTTATTACGGAGCTGGAGGCAAAGAACAGTGACCTGCGTTTCCAGAGAATTGATGCGGATGTAAGCAGCGCTATGCAGGACTCTCTCTCTAAGGAGGAAGAAGAAAAACTGAAAGCTGCCGGAGAGAAGTTGGAGAAGGCGTTCCAGAGTCTTCTCTCGAAGGATAAGTTACACGTTAAGGTAGAGCAGCTTTTATCAGAGACACCGGCGAGTCTCCTCACTATTTCAGAGGAATCCAGGCGGATGCAGGGATATGATGAAAATGTATGCCGTTTCAGGAATGCCGATGGGAAATCTTCCGCTTGATGAAAGTCTCATTTTGAACGCGAAGAATCCGCTTGTGCAGTATCTTCTAAAAAGCATGAGGACGGCCTGGAGTCGGAAGAGGAAAGCTATGGAAGAGCAGCTCTATGACTTGGCAAGAATTCAGAATGCGCCTTTGGAAGGAGACGCCATGAAGAAGTTTGTCGAGCGTTCGGAGAAGATTCTCTTGAAATTGATGAAAAGCATAAAATCTTGGTGAAAAATATCAATTAGTACTAAAAATCGGTGGGAAATCTTATTTTCCACCGATTTTTAATCAATAACAAACTTTCGCAATATGAGTATAAATAGTAGACTTTATGTTAATCAGGAGAAACAGGAGTTTGCAGTATGAAGAAAAATGAAAAAGTTTTTTTATCTTACTTAGTGATTCTTGCGGGAATCCTTGTTGCAGTTCTTCTTGGAATTCGTTCCTGGAGTGATCCTTCTAAAAAAGGTGAAGATGGATGTACCCGAGAATGCGAAGAAGGCAGCCGTGACGGTAGCAGGCTTTTGGCGGAGATATGGAGATCGAAGTCAGTGCCGATGAGAACAAGATTTATGCCGTAAATGTTCTGAAGAACCAGGAAACGGACGGCATCGGAAGTAAGGCGGTTGAGGCGTTACCAGGGAGAATGGTGGAAGAGCAGACTTTCAATGTGGATGGTATCAGCGGAGCCACGGTTTCCTCTACTGCGCTTAGAACCGGTGTAGAGCAAGCGTTGAAGGAGATGGGACTGGATCCGGAGAAGTTCTCGAAAGCGAAGGCGGGAAGTGCGGAGAAGGCAGAAAAGAAGGATCAGAATCTGGAAGCGGATGTCTGCGTTATCGGAGCAGGCGGTGCCGGAATGATTTCTGCAATTACCGCTGCGGATGCAGGGAAGACGGTTGTGCTTCTGGAAAGTCAGGATATGGTGGGCGCAATTCCGTTCGTGCAACGGGAGGCATGAATGCGGCTCACACAAAGTGGCAGGCGGAGAATCCGTTTGAAGAAGGTTCCGGTGTAGAAAAAGACCTTGCAGACTGCCGCGGAAAAGTATAGTGACAATGAAACGATTACAAAACTTGCCAATACGGTAAAAGAGCAGTATGCAGCTTATCAGGCAAAGCCGGAAGGGTACTTTGACTCGGTAGAGTTAATGGAACTGGACACCATGGTCGGTGGAAAAGGAATCAATAATCCGGAACTCGTGAAAGTACTTGCGGAGCAAAGTGGACCGGCTATCGATTATTTAGAGAAACTCGGTATGACGATTCATAACGTTGGTGCCTTTGGAGGTGCTTCCGTGAAGAGAATCCATCGTCCGGTAGATGAGAACAACAAGGTGATTGCGGTTGGAGCGTATATGATTCCGATTCTTGAGAAGAATCTGAAGGAGCGGGATAAGATTCAGCTTCTTACCGGAGTTACAGCGGATAAGATTTCCGAGGACGGCGGAAAGGTTAGCGGCGTGCACGGTGTTACAAAGGATGGCAGCCAGATTACAGTAAAGGCTAAAGGCAGTTATCGTTGCCACGGGAGGTTTTGCCGCAAATAAGGAAATGGTGAGAAGTATCAGCCTTCTTTGAAGGGATATATGTCCACCAATGCATCCGGTGCACTCGGACAGGGCATTACGATGGCGGAAGCCATCGGCGCGGATACAGTGGATATGGATCAGATTCAGATTCATCCGACCGTTACCGTAAAGGATGCCCATTTGATTACCGAAGGGTTAAGAGGCGACGGTGCAATCCTTGTTAATCAGGAAGGAAAGCGTTTTACGGATGAAGTGGGAACCAGAGATGCCGTTTCAAGGCGGAGATAGCCCAGACCGGTTCCGAGGTATATCTTGTTCTCGACAACAAGATGGTAGAAAAGTCGGCTGTTATTCAGGGGTACATTAAGTCCGGCTACACGGTTACAGGTGAGGACTATAAGAGTCTCGGTAAGGCAATGGGCGTTCCGGAAGAAGAGTTTGAAAAGACCATGAACAGCTGGAATGAATCCGTTGCGAAGAAAGAGGATGCGGAGTTTGGCAGAACAAGCTTTGCGGAAGCACTGGATGCCGCACCGTTCTATGCGATTAAAGTTACACCGGCAGTCCATCACACGATGGGCGGACTGAAGATTAATACCGTAACGGAAGTGCTGGATAAGGATGGAAAGGCTATCCCGGGACTTTTTCGCAGCGGGAGAAGTCACCGGAGGAGTACACGGCGCTAACCGTTTAGGCGGAAATGCAGTCTGTGACTTCACCGTATTTGGTAAGATTGCAGGAGAATCCGCATCCAAGTACGCCGGATAAAAAGAAAGCTAAAGAAGCAGAGAAAGTCGAAGTTGTAAAGAAAGCTAAAGAAGCAAAGAAAGCTAAAGAAGCAAAAGAAAGCCGAAGCTTTCAAGACGGCGAAAGCGGTAAAGAGCTGAAGTATAAAAAGTAAGATATAGGGAAAAGAGTAGTCCGTTTCTGTAGAAGAAGGATTACTCTTTTTCTTCTGGAATGTAAAATTTATGTGAGCACTTGCAGTGCAGAGTGAAATGCGTTAGAATGAGTCGAGTTTTAAGAGGGACGTGCCATTATGAATAACGATTTAAGTCATACGCAAATTATCAGACCACTACAAGATAGCAGTTTAGCCGTTACGGAAGTTTTAGAGCGGGTATATGAGGCTCTGACAGAGAAAGGATACAATCCGATCAGTCAGATTGTCGGTTATATTATGTCCGAGGATCCTACTTACATTACAAGCTTTAAAGGTGCGAGAAGCTTGATTATGAAAGTGGAGAGGACGAAATCCTGGAAGAACTTATGCGGAATTATGTGGAAACGAAGTTAAAGAAAGCGTAAGAAGGCTGTCCGGAAGTTCCGGGGAGACCTTTTTCTGCTTTATAGGAGTAGTATGCGCATTTTGGCATTGGATTATGGCTCGAAGACAGTGGGCTTAGCCATTACGGATGCTTTGGGGTATACCGTCCTGCCTTATAAGACGCTTTGGAGAGAACGGGAAGGTAAACTCAGACAAACGGTACGGGCGATTTGTGAAGTGGTGGAGAAAGAAAGCGTGGGGGAAGTCGTTTTGGGCTTACCCTTAAATATGGATGGCAGTAGAGGGGAAAGAGCAGAAAAAGCTACAGCATTTTATGCGCTCTTGAAGAAGAATCTGTCTTGCCCTCTTATTTTCTTCGATGAACGACTGAGTACGGTAGAAGCAAGAGAAATCTTGGATGAAAACGGTGTTCCGAGAGAAAAACAAAAAGAAGTGTTGGATCAGGTGGCGGCGCAGGTGATTCTGGAGGATTATCTTCGCAGTAAGTCTTCTTTATAAGAATATTTTTTTGAGGATTGAATGCCTTCAGAAAATACCGAATTTTAGGATACGTATAGGCAAGGAATACTCATTTTTCTGCATCCTTGCTGTAGGAGAAGTTAGTTTGCGCCATGCATAAAAGCGCGGAGAGAGAATGTGTTGCATTAAGGAGGAACAGATGGAAGGTGGAAGGATTCGTTTGCAGTCTGAGGACGGAGCACTGGAACTGGAGATATTGGAAGAAACGGTAGTCAACGGTGTGAATTATATCCTGGTGACGGATGCACCGGAGGGGGAAGACGGAACCTGTTATGTGATGAAGGACACCTCGCTTCCGGAAGATGAAGATGCGGATTATGTTTTTGCCGATGGAGAGGAAGCGGAGACTGTAATGGATATCTTTGCGAAAATCCTTGAAGGAGAAGATATAACGATAGAGCGGTAAGATATTGAGAAAGGGAATTTATGAACGAAGAAACAAAACAAACGAAAAGTAAAGCGGATTCGCCGCATAGAATTGTGAATATTCATCAGGGATAAGATGAGTGGCAGAGAAGAACAGAAAGGCGGTTCTTCCGAGAAGAGAAAAGCCGGCGGGCAAGCGGATAAGAGGAGACGTCCTATGCCGAACCGTAAAAACAACAATGGAGCGGAGCAGGGAAAAGGGGACACGAAAGAGATTCGCATGAATCGCACGCCGCATAGTGCAAGTCGTACGAATAGAAGCACGGCAGAGAAGAAAAGAACGGCAAGTGCGGAGGGAAATGGCAGAGAGTACAATCTTCAGGACTTTCCTCTGCTCGCCAATACAGTAGAGGTACAGGAAAATAAAAAAATAAAGCGAAGAAAAAAATAAGAATGCATTTCGCGGGTCTGTGAAGATTATTCCGCTCGGCGGCTTAGACCAGATTGGTATGAACATTACGGCTATCGAGACCGAGGAGAATATGATTATCGTAGACTGCGGGCTGGCATTCCCTTCGGGAGATATGCTCGGAATCGATCTCGTCATTCCGGATATTTCTTATATCAAGTCTAAGATTCACAAAATGAGAGGCTTTGTGATTACGCACGGTCATGAAGACCATATCAGGGGCACTGCCTATGTCTTACAGCAAATCAATGTGCCGATTTATGCCACTAAGCTGACCTTGGCGCTCATTCAGAAGAAACTCGTGGAAAACGGGCTGGATAAGCTGGTGAAGATGAAGACGATGAAGTTCGGGCAGAGTGTAAGCTTCGGTGATTTGAAAGTGGAATTTGTGAAGACGAACCACTCCATTCAGGACGCCTCCGCCCTTGCGATTACGACCCCGGCGGGCGTTTTGATTCATACGGGAGACTTCAAAATCGATTATACTCCGGTTTTCGGAGACCAGATTGATTTACAACGCTTTGCAGAACTCGGGAAGAATGGCGTGTTGGCCATGATGTCCGACTCCACCAATGCGCAGAAACCGGGATTTACGATGTCGGAGCGCTCCGTGGGCAGAACCTTTGACCTGATTTTTGCAGAGCATCAGAACAGCAGAATCATTGTGGCGACCTTTGCGTCCAACGTTGACCGTGTGCAACAGATTATCAATACGGCGGTAAAGTACAAGAGAAAAGTGGTGGTTGAAGGCAGATCCATGGTCAATGTCATCTCGGTTGCCTCCGAACTCGAGTATATCCATATTCCGGAAGGCACTTTGATTGATATTGAGAATCTGAAAGACTACCCGGACGAGCAGACCGTGCTTATCACAACCGGTTCCCAGGGAGAGTCTATGGCGGCACTGTCCAGAATGGCAAGCGGAATGCACAGGAAGGTGCATATCGGACCGAATGATGTCGTAGTGATGTCTTCTCATCCGATTCCGGGAAATGAGCTTGCCGTGGATCATGTCGTAAATGAACTGTATAAGCTGCATGCGAAGGTTATTATGCAGGATACGCATGTCTCCGGTCACGCTTGTGCGGAAGACTTAAAGCTGCTCTATTCTCTTGTGAAACCGAAGTTTGCCATTCCTTTCCATGGCGAGTTCCATCATAGAAGAGCGGCCGCACTCATTGCGGAATCCGTGGGAGTGGACAAAGACAAGTGCCTGCTTTTGGAAAATGGAGATGTGCTGGAGTTTAACACGGAGGGCGGAGAGACGACGTGCAGCGTGAAGGAAAAGGTACAGGCAGGCGGCGTATTCGTTGACGGACTGGGTGTTGGAGATGTCGGTAACATTGTGATTCGGGATAGACAGAACTTGTCCCAAAACGGAATCATCGTTGTGGCACTTACACTGGAAAGATATTCCGGAAATCTCATGGCGGGACCCGATCTCATTTCAAGAGGATTTGTCTATGTGCGGGAGTCGGAAGATCTTATGGAAGAGGCAAGACTGGCGGTGCAGAACGTGGTCGATGATTGCCTGCAAAAGCAGGATGAACGATTGGGGAAGATTAAGAATCTGATTAAGGATAGTTTGTCTGATTTTCTTTGGAAGAAGATTAAGAGAAATCCTGTTATCTTACCGGTCATCATGGAGGTTTAAGGAATGGATAAGCGGCGCTCATTTCGCTCTTTTACGGAAATCCTGCTCAGCTTTTTCCTTTCGCATCCTTCTCCTCATTGGGCTTGTGTTTCTGATTTTGCAGGGCATGAATGTGAGTTTCCGTTACGGGCACGGACTCTTTTATGAAAGAGCAATGGAGAAAGAACCAGGGACGAGAGATTCAAAGTAGAGATCCGGCAGGGAGAAAGCCGGAAGGAAATCGCTGGAGAACCTCAAGCGTTTAGGCCTCATCAATAATGAGACGGCCTTTTGTTTTGAAGGCAAAACTCTACCATTCCTTGCTGCTTCCCGGAGAGTATACCTTGAGTACGGCAATGACGCAGGTAGAGATGCTGGATTATCTTTCTGAGGGAAGGACAGAAGAACCAGGAGCTGAGCGACAAAAAGATTCTGAAGGAGACTGAAACGGAAACGAGCAGCACGGACGACAGTAATGTCATCGGCGACGGTAACGAAAGTGAGTAGGAGAGTTTGGAAGAATACAATCGAGTCAGCAGTTTCATACAGGCTTTTCTAAGGGAAAATAATTCCCTTTTAGAAGAAATACGAGAGGAAGCGCAGAAGGATGCCGTTCCGATTATTCGGGATGAGACCGCCGCGCTTCTTCGCGTATGTTTGAGATAAACAAACCGAAGAGCATATTGGAGCTCGGTACGGCTGTAGGCTATTCCGCACTCCTTATGCTGGATTGTTTAGATGGAGGTGCGTCTCTCACTACGGTGGAGAACTTTCCCGAGAGGATACGGAAAGCGGAGGAAAACTTTCAAAGGAGCCCATACAAAGAGCGGATTTCCCTTTTTGGAAGGGGATGCAGGAAGATTCTGAAAAGAGCTGGTTCGGGAAGAGCGCCACTTTGATTTTGTTTTTCTTAGATGCCGCAAAAGCACAGTACCCGATATGGCTTTTCCGACATTCTTTTTCCTTCTAAATGATGGAGGAGTCCTTTTTGTGATAATATATTGCAGGACGGTTTACTGTTGGAGAGTCGCTTCTTCCTGGAACGGCGGCAGAGAACCATTCATAAGCGGATGCGGGAGTTTCTTGCTCTGTTAAAAGCGAACTCGCTCCTCGAGAACAACATTGTACCGATTGGAGACGGTGTGAGTATCAGTGTGAAAAAGCCTGCAAAGAAGGAAGAGGACAGAAAATAGTGAAACGGAGAACATTTTACAAATGGTAAAACGGCATGAAACGAAACGATGAAAAAATGGCAAAGAGTAGTGAGACGGTCACGGTTTTGAAAGAGAAAAAATAGAAAGTAGATACGAATGAAGAGGAAAGTAGAGTTGTTGATTCCGGCAGGCTCTATGGAAGGGCTGAAGACGGCCATTCATTATGGGGCGGATGCGGTTTATATGGGGGGAGAGGCCTTCGGACTTCGAGCCAATGCGAAAAATTTTACTATAGAGCAGATGAAAGAAGCGGTGCGCTATGCACATCTATACAATGTAAAGGTTTACGTTACCGCGAATATCCTTGCACACAATGCGGATCTGGAGCCGATGCGTGCGTATTTTCAGGAGTTAAAGAATGTCGGGATGGATGCGGTACTGATTGCGGATCCCGGTGCATTCCTTCTTGCGAAAGAGGTGATGCCGGAAGTGGAGATTCATATTTCCACACAGGCGAACAATACGAATTATGAAAACGTTTCTTTTCTGGTGGAAACTCGGTGCAAAGAGGGTGGTTTGTGCAAGGGAACTCAGCCTGGAAGAAATCAAAGAGATACGCGCGCATATTCCGGAGGAGATGGAGATAGAAGCCTTTGTGCACGGTGCAATGTGTATGTCTTATTCGGGAAGGTGTCTTCTATCCAGCTTCTTTACCGGAAGAGATGCCAATCAGGGAGCCTGTACCCATCCTTGCCGCTGGAAGTACTCTTTGATGGAGGAAAAACGACCGGGAGAGTATTATCCCGTGTTTGAGAATGATCAGGGAACCTATATCTTTAATTCCAAGGATCTCAATATGATTGCCCATATTCCGGATTTGATTGAAGCGGGAATCGATTCTTTGAAAATTGAAGGGAGAATGAAGACGGAGCTTTATGTGGCGACGGTTACCAGAACTTACAAGATGGCGATAGAAGATTATCTGGAGAATCCCGCGCTGTATCGGAAAAAGACTGCCCTTCTATGAGGAAGAGATTCGAAAGTGTACTTATCGAGACTATAGTACCGGCTTTTACTATCAGAAACCGACGGAGGAAGATCAGATTTATGCGAACAATACCTATCAGGCAGGAGCGACTTACCTCGGAACGGTAGAGGAAGTGGATGGAGAGTTCGCCTATCTTCCTGAAAAAAATAAATTCAGTGTGGGAGAGGAGATTGCCATCATGAGTCAGGGACAGGAAGACCGCAAGGCACAGGTTTTGAAATGTTTGATCGGGAGAGCAGGGGAAGCCGTTTCTTCTTGCCCACCTCAAACAGGAATTAAAGGTTCGTTTTTCCGTTTGCCCGGAAAGCAGGATGTTTTACGAAGAATGGAGTAAAAGATGCTTGTTCTTTTTTTACTGATGGGAGTTGCTTCCTTTCTCTATTTTGCGTTTCTTCTCAGCACTTCTTCCGTACTTTCGGAGATCTGGATATGGTTGCTTATCGGAGGAGCGCATTTCTTTCTCGCTTTTTGATGAAGAGAAAGGCGGAGTGGAAGCGAAAATCCGTTTTATTTCGAATCAGGTTTTCTGCCTTACATCGTATCTGATTTTTCTTTTTCACGATTCTTTCCATCGCTATATTTCTTACGCAGTATAAAAAGGGAGAGATGGAGAAAAACCTGGATTATGTCCTGGTTATCGGCTGTGAACTGGTAGATAACAGTCCATCGGAAACGCTGAGGAATCGTCTGGATTTAGCGGAGCAGTATGCAAAGGACAATCCGAATACGCGCTTTGTTCTGGTAGGAGGAAGAGGAAGACTCAGCGCCAGCGCAGAGTCCAGTGTGATGTTCCATGATTTCCTGCGAAACGGGATTTTCCAGCGATCGTCTCCTGATGGAATTTTATTCGAAAAACACGAAGGAGAAGGTGCAGTACGGTTTACGGAGCATTGCGCATTGGAAAGAGGAACTTCTCTTACAGGATGAAGAGATACAGCGTGAAAGAGGAACGGATGAGGAAAACTACTCTTATCTGATAGAAGATGCTTTGGAAGGGGAGGATCGTATTCCCCGTGTGGGTATTTTAAGTTCACAGTATCAACTCTATCATTGTATACGATTTGCCGAAGCGGAAAATGCCTATTCTTACGTCAGTATGCGTGCCGATACTCCCCCGTATCTCCTGCCGCATTATTATACGAGAGAAGCCATTTCTCTCCTTATCGGAAGGTTGCTGCATCAGGTATAATTGGAAAGACAAAGATAGAAAGATAAGAGACAGAAAAAGGAGCGGAAGAAGATGGAGAACTATAGTTTAGTCGAGGAAAAAAGAATTGGCGAGCTTTCTACGGAAGCCAGAGTCTATGAACATAAAAAGTCTGGGGCAAAGGGTGCTTTGCCTGAAGAACCGGGATAAGAATAAGGTATTCAGTATTGCCTTTCGTACACCGGCTACGGATTCCACAGGGGTTGCCCATATTACGGAGCACTCCGTGCTTTGCGGTTCCCGGAAGTTTCCTTTGAAGGATCCTTTCGTAGAACTTATAAAAGGGTCCCTCAACACTTTTTTAAATGCCATGACCTATCCGGATAAAACGGTTTACCCGGTTGCTTCCACGAATAATAAGGACTTCCGGAATCTGATGGATGTGTATTGTGATGCGGTTTTTCATCCGAATTGTGAGAAGAACCGGAATACTTTCTTGCAGGAGGGATGGCATTATACTTTAGATGAAGCGGGAAAACTCGGTTATAGCGGGGTGGTTTACAATGAGATGCGAGGCGTTTTCTCCGATCCGGAGTCCGTTCTGGAACGCTATATTTTTCCATTCTCTCTTTCCGGATACGACTTATGGAAATGAGTCGAGGGGAGATCGAAGGACATTCGAGTTTAAGTTATGAAGATTTTCAGGCGTTCCATGCCCGGTACTACCATCCGTCCAATTCCTATATCATACTCTATGGCGATATGGATATGGAGGAGAAATTGCAGTGGCTGGATGAAAACTATTTGCAGGAGTATACGAAAATCGATCCCGATTCCGGTATAGCCATGCAGGGGCTTTCTCGAAGAGAAGAGAGACTGCCCTATTATCCGATTGCTAAAGGAGAAGATCCGACAGGGAAAAGCCTATTTTTCTTATAATTTTGTGCTTCCGGACGGACAGGATGTGAAGAAAAGTCTGGCTTACTCCTATCTCGGATATGCCCTGCTCACCGGACCCGGTGCGGTACTGAAGCAGAAGCTTCTTGAAGAGGGGCTTGGAGAAGATATCTTTGGCGGCTATGCAGACGGATTATTGCAACATTATTTTACCGTCACGGCGAAAAATGCGAAGGAAGAGGACCGAGAGCGTTTCCTGAAAGTGATCACGGAGACCTTGGAGGAAGTTTTATAGAAGGGACTGGACCATAAGAGCATTCTTTCCGCAATTCATCATGATGCTTTCGAATATAAAGAGGCGGATTACGGAAGTACACCGAAGGGACTTGTTTACAGCCTGAAAGTGCTGGATTCCTGGCTTTATGACGGGGAACCGTGGAAGTATCTGGAAATGGAGCGCTATTTTAAAGAACTGGAGAAGGATGTGGAAGAGGGGTATTTTGAAGCCCTTCTGAAGAAAGATTTTATCGGAAACCGGCACGCGTCTTTTGTGGAATTGCTCCCTAAAGCGGGGCTTACGGAGAGAATGCAGCGAAGCTTGCCGAGAAACTTGCAAAGAAGAAGGCGTCCTTCCGTGCGGATGAGTTGGAGACTATCCGGAGAAGAGGAAGCGCTCCTTCAATACCAGAACGAGGAGAACAGCAAGGAGGCTCTTGCCAGTCTTCCCGTTCTTACCAGAAGGATCTTGGAAAAGAAGCGGAGAAGTATCCGAAGGAGGAAGAAGTACTTTCCGGAAGAACGCTGCTCTTTATCCGACAGATGCAAGGCGTTTTCTATCTTCGCCTGCTCTTTAATACCGGAGATTTTTCCAGAAGAGCTGTCCTATCTGTCTCTGCTCTCCACCTGCCTCGCGTATATGGATACGGATCACTACAGTTTCCAGGATTTAAATGCGGAGATTTATCTCCATAGCGGAGGATTCGGAGCGGATCTTAGCGCATACAATAATTTTAAGGAGAAGAATCACTATACCGGTGTCTTTTCCGCCGGCTTTAAGTTTATGGAAGGGGAAATGGAAAAGGGATTAGAGTATCTCGCAGAGATTCTCTTCCATACCCATCTTACAGACGAAAAGCGTCTTTCCGAAATTCTTTTGGAAGTGAAGTCCAGAGAGAGAATGCGGATGGAAGGAGCAGGGCACCATTATGCGGTGAACCGCGCGATGGAAAGCTTCTCTCCTTCTGCTTACTACCAGGAGAGAGTCAAGGGAATACGTTACTACCATTTTATTGAAAAGCTGGAAAAGGATTTCCGGAAAAACCCGAAAGCCTTGGGAGAAAAGTTAAGCTCTCTTGCGAAGAAATTATTCCGCGGAAAAAATCTGCGCTGCACGATTGGAGGCGACCTCATTCTTTATCGGAAAGAACGAGAAAGACTTTCCGCTTTTCTCGCGCAGTATTTTCCGGAAAAGGAAGAGTGGGAAGAATCGATCTTTACGGAGAAGAAAGGGATGAAAGAGGCTTGGATTACGCCGTCGGAAGTGAACTATGTGGCGAGAGTCGGCATGATTCATGATAAGGTGTTTCCTTTTACGGGTGCATTAAAGGTACTGAAGAATGCGCTTTCTTTTGATTTTCTCTGGAAGAATATTCGGGAGAAAGGAAATGCTTATGGCGTGATGAGCGGATTCGGCAGGACCGGGGAGTGCTATGTGGTTTCCTATAGAGACCCACATGTAGGACGCAGTATGGAAGTCTATAAGAAAATACCGGACTATGTGCGTGCTTTCGAAGCGACGGACCTGGCTATGACGAAATATGTGATTGGCGCGTTTTCCGAAATGGATACGCCGAAAACAGCTTACACCAAGTTCTTGCTTGGCATCAGCTGCACGCTTTCCGGGCTAAGTGCCAGCGATTTACAGAGGGAAAGAGACGAGGTTTTACAGGCGGATGTGCAGGCAATCCGAAATCTGTCGAAGTATTTTGATGCAGCATTTCAGGAGGAAGTGTACTGCACGATTGGAAACCGGGAGAAGATTGAAGAAAATAAGGCCTATTTCGATGAAATTCAGGAGATTTAGCGGAAGAACAGGAACTGTGGCTTAGAGAAAACCGGGAAAGAGGGGAGGGGCGTATGAATCAGGTGATAGAGGAATTTTTTGCGAAGGAAAGAGGAGAAGAGAATCTGCGTGAGGAGAAAGAGACGGAAATAAAGTCCGGCTTTGTTTCCATCGTCGGTCTTCCCAATGCAGGAAAATCCACTCTTCTGAATGCGCTTGTCGGACAGAAAATTGCCATTACTTCGAAGAAAGCGCAAACGACCAGAAACCAGATTATGGCAGTCTATGACGATGACAGGGGACAGATTGTGTTTCACGATACGCCGGGAATTCATAAGGCGGAGAATAAGCTTTCCGTCTATATGGAATCGGTGGCGGAGAAAGCGCTCGGTAGCGGTGATTTAATTCTCTTTCTGGTGGATGCCACGGCAGAGAAAGGGAAAAAGGAGGAACAGGTGCTCTCCTGCTCTCCCATAGTAAGCGTAAGCTCCTCCTTGTTTTAAATAAGATTGATTTACTTGAAGAAGAGGCGGTGGAACGAAAAGCGGAATATGCCCGGAGTCTTCCCTTTGTTGCTACGGTTTCCGTTTCCGCTTATAGAAAAGAGTGGACTCGAGGAACTGTTGGATACGATCTTTGCTTTCCTGCCCTATGGACCCCCGCTATATGATGCGGATACGGTGACCGATCTTCCGGTTCGGGAGATTACGAGGGAATTGATTCGAGAACAGGCACTCTATAAGCTGGACAAGGAGATTCCGCATGGAATCGCCGTTTTGAGTGGAGAGTATGCAGGAGCGAAAGAACGGGATATGGGACGTGAAAGCAACTATTGTCTGTGAGAAAGAGAGCCACAAAGGCATCATTATCAGGGAAAAGCCGGCAGTATGCTGAAAAAGCATCGGGAGCGGTGCACGCATTCAGATAGAAAAACTCCTGGAAGCGAAAGTCAATTTACAGCTCTTCGTAAAAAGTCAGAAAAGACTGGAGAGAGAATCCGGCATACTTACAGGAGTATGGGTACAAAGAACAGAAGTAGGTAGAAGAGGCAATTTGTGAAGGAAGAAATCGTGGTTCATGGGGTTGTGCTCGCAGAGAACAGCCAGAGAGAATTTGATAAACGTCTTTCTCTGCTTACTATGGAGCAGGGGAAAATGACAGTTTGGGCGAGCGGGGCGAAACGACCGACCTCTCCTCTTATGGCTGGGAGCCGAAGCTTTGTCTTCGGCACTTTTTCTTTAAGAAAGGGAAAAACAGGCTATAATCTGCAAGCGGTAAAAGTCGATGCGTATTTTACGGAAATTGCATCGGATTTGGAGAAGGCCTGTTATGCCGCCTATTTTCTGGAACTTGCCTCTGTGGTATCCCAGGAGAACCTGCCTGCGGAGGGAACGGTGAACCTGATTTATCTCTCCCTGAAAGCACTGCTTCACAAAAACCTGAATAACCGCCTGGTGCGCGCTGTTTTGAACTTCGTCTTCTTTTTTTAGAGGGGGAGTATACGGAAGAGCCTCCTTATTCGAAGAAGAAGGCAGTACAGGAGGCGTGGCAGTATGTGCTGTCGATGCCTCTCGGAAAGCTCTATACCTTTACTTTGGAGGGAGCGGCGCTGGAGGATTTTTGTGAAAATGTTTCCGCACTATGCCAAGAGAGTTTTCCCGTACATTTTCAAAGTATGAAGATCCTGGAGAGTTTGCGGGAATGAGGAATAAGGAGTGTAAAGCATGGAATTACTGGATTACTTAGCATGGAGAAACGATGTCCCGCTGTCTATCGCCCCTTTTAATGAGGTGGACAATGTTATCCTTGCCTATTTGGCCTATATTGATTTTGCTGCGTTACGGCAGGAATGGGATGGCTTCTATGATTTAAAGGAGCTCTTTCAGTGTTTTTGCGAAAAGTATTCCATGGAAGAAATCAAGAAATCGGGGCAGTTTACGGAGCGAGCACCTCTATTATTGCAAAAGATGATGGAGGGAGCGCGCTTTCAGGATACAAAAGTCGGGTACTATGTGAAGGACTTTGATAAAGATACAGTGAAGCAATTTACTGCCCTTTGCTTTTTCCTTCCGGATGGTACGAACTATGTTTCCTTTCGAGGGACTGACGAGACGATTACCGGTTGGAGAGAAGATTTTCTCATGAGCTGTCAGTCGGAAACGGCAGGCGCTAAGGAAGCAGTGAATTATATCAATCGAGTGGCTAAGGTTTTTGGAAAGACAACTCATTTTGGGAGGACACTCGAAAGGCGGGAACTTTGCGATGTATGCGGCTGCCTTCTGTGAGGCAGAGCACAAGGAGCGTATTGTACAAGTTTATAATAATGACGGCCCGGGTTTTCGAGAGGAAGTGATTCAGTCTTCGGCATTTCAGGAGATTTTGCCGAAAATTCTTACCGTTGCGCCTCAGAGCTCCATTATCGGGCAACTTCTGTCCAATCCGGCAAAACAGCATGTGATTCACAGTACGGCAAAGGGCATTTTTGCAGCATGACGCTATGACCTGGGAAGCGGAAAAAGGATGTTCTCGTCTCTGCGGAATTGGATGAGCTTAGTGAGTACACGAAAACCACCTTGGGAAGCTGGCTGGAAAGCATGGACGATGAGACCAGAGAATCTCTTTGTACTACAGCATTTTCCCTGATTGAAAGCACAAAGTCGGAGACCTTTGTAGAGTTCTCCGGAAATTTAAGGAAAAATATGGAAATCATCTGGAAAGAAATGGGAAAGCTTCCGGAAGAGAAGAAAAAAGAAATCATGAATGCTTTAGGCAATTTGATGGAAAGCAGTACACAAAGCCGCCGTTTCGCAGATTAAAAGCGGTGGACAGACGGTGCTCAGCCAAATACAGAGCAGCGGGCAGGCACTGCTTAGCCAGATGCAAAGCGGAGGACACGCAGCCATTAGTCAGGTGATGGGAAAGACGAAGGAGGAAGGGGAGAAGGTGTAAAGGATTTATGATATAATCCGTAATATGAGAAAGGAGGATTTCAGATGAGTGAAAAAGAAGAAATACTGTTTATGCAAACCAGACTTATCAGATTGGCGGCAGAAGAATGGAAACTTTCCATGGATGAAGTCCTTTCTTTATTTAAACAGGCGAAGGTTTTAGACTATATAGAAAGGGCTTATGGAATATTCCATTGTGAAGGAGATGAGGCAGTGTTACAGGATATTGAAGAATATCTTGATGCGAAAGGATTAAAGATACATGCTTGAGTTAAAAGAAAACTTAATTCTTTATCATGGAAGTTATTGTGAAGTACTTAGCCCAGACTTAAAGAAATGTGCCAAAATGAAGGATTTTGGAAAAGGGTTTTACCTTACAAGTTCTAAAGAGCAAGCAGAGAGTTTTTTGAAGATATCTATAAATAAAGCTAGAGCTTTTGGGCGCATTGAAGATAGCCAAAATTATGGATACATATCCATTTTTGAATTTAGTCTACTTAAGCAACTGAATATACATGTATTTCCGGAAGCTAATGTAGATTGGCTTCATTGTATCGCTGCTCATAGAAAGAATACTTTTTTTCTTGAGGAAGAGAGAAAACTGAGAAACGTGGATATCATCATCGGGAAAATTGCAGACGATGCCACGAATGCCAGCTTAACAGCTTACTTGGCGGGGGCATTTGGCATAGTTGAGGGAGAAAGAAGCAGATGAATTTTGTATCAAACAGTTACTTCCCAATAAGTTAAAAGACCAATACTGCTTTAAGACTGAAGACGCACTATCTTGCCTGAAATTTATAGAAAGTGAGAAGATATGGCTGAGTTGAGTATATCAAAAGAAAGACTGAATTATACAATTGATCTCCTTGTCACTATGGCAGTGGAAGAAATATCGGCATTCATCGGTAAAGATAGTAAAGAAGTCTTGGTGGATTTCCTTGCTTCAAGACAGGGAATAGCTTTGTATGATGATACAACAAAGCTTTTGGTGGACCGGTCCCTCCCTATCTAGCGGAAATGTATTTGGAGGAGATTGCTTTTGAAGCAATAGGTTTTAGAGTGCGGAGGAAAATTTCTTTTTCAATAACAAATATAATGAAAGTGGCGGACAACTGGTCGTTTTATATGGTAGAAGACGTGTGGGAATATGTAGACTTTACGAGAATTTTTGTAAAGGAAAAATCCTACGTCTTTTTGTATACAAAATTGCAAAAGCCTATCAGATCGTGTTTTAAGGGTGCGATTTTTCAAAGCCTATCGAATCGTGGTTTTTATGGACATGGTCGAATGGGCTTTTATATTTCTCTTTTTCAGATTTTTAGGCAAGTTAAACAATAATCCATGATTTATTCGGAATGTCTTCACTTAAAAAAATGTGGTTATGAATATGATGCTTGAAAGTATCAAAAAAATAACTAGTCATTTTATATAAAAAAATAGAAAAAGAAAGAAAATATTGCAATAATTATACAAAATGATACAATCAAAAATAATTAGTTTTTAATTCTATGTGCATTTTTTTCATAAAGTGCAGTAGTTCACATAAAAATGATTTGTCAGACCGTGCATATAAAATAAAAAGGATAATTGGGTTTTGATTATTGATCTTTAAATCATCTCGAGGACAGTATGGATAATTGCTTAGCACTTTGGGCGAAAAAGAAAGAGAAGGATGGCATTTTTTACTGGTTGTCTTTAAAGCGGCATCTGGAAGATACAAGGGAAGTAATGGGGCTTCTATGGGAACATTGGCTTTCAGAGGGACAGAGAGTATATATTACTAAATCTATGAAGGTTGAAGAGGATGAAGCGAAGTTTTTGGTCATGTTTATTGGAGCTATTCATGATATCGGAAAGGCTACCCCTGCCTTTCAGATTCAAAGAGGATTTCAAAATTCTGAGGACCTAGACCTGCTTTTGATGGAAAAATTGGAACAGGAAGGTTTTTCCGGAATCAAAGACTTGGAGCTAACAGATCGAGGGAAAACTCCCCATGCCTATGCAGGAGAAGTGATTTGCCGTTTAGCAGGTATCAACAGAGGAATTGCCTCTATCATAGGAGCCCATCATGGAGTTCCTATGAAGGAAAATTATAGTCTTACGTCCTTTGTTGAAGCTTATACTGCCAACTTTTATCAGGAAGAAAAAGAAGATTCTCCAATATGCAAAAAATGGAAAGCGACACAAGAGGAGCTACTTTCCTGGGCATTAGAGAACTGCGGTTATAAAAATGTAGAGGATCTTCCTAGATGTCCCAAACCGACGCAACTCTTACTTTCCGGACTTTTAATTATGGCGGATTGGATAGCCAGTAATGAAGACTACTTTCCATTATTTTCCTTGCAAAATGAAGACAGCCAAGAACTATGTGGTGCTATAGCAAAGCAAGAAGATAGGAAGAAAGAAGAAACACAAATAAGTGAGAGGGTGGAATCGGCCTGGTTAAAATGGACGCAGAATCAAACATGGGAAGCGACGCAGCTTTTTGATGCAAAACAGGCTTATCAGAATTCCTTTCACTTTATGCCTAGAGATTTTCAAGAAAAAGTTTTTACAGAGATTGCCGGGGCTGAGGACATCGGCTTAGTGATTCTTGAGGCGCCCATGGGCTGCGGAAAAACGGAGGCGGCTTTAATGACTGCGGAACAATTGGCGGGAAAGCAGCAATGTGCCGGAGTTTTCTTTGGCTTGCCTACCCAAGCCAGTTCCAACGGCATTTTTCCGAGAGTGGAGTCCTGGGTAGATTCCCTTGGGCAAGAAAATCAAGAGAAATTATCTCTTCGCCTATCTCATGGAAAGGCAGCTTTAAATGAAGAGTTTCAAACATTGTCCAGGAACTGTAGCGAGGGAATAGATCCGGACGGAGAAAAAAACGAAGTATGTGTATGTGAATGAATGGTTTTTCCGGGAGAAAGAAGGCCATGCTGGATGATTTTATAGTAGGAACTGTAGATCATTTACTCCTTATGGCTTTAAAACAAAAACATCTTATGCTTCGGCATTTGGGATTTAGTAAAAAGGTTGTCATCATTGATGAAGTGCACGCCTACGATGCCTATATGGGGCAGTACCTCTACATGGTTTTACAATGGCTTGGAGCCTATAAAGTGCCAACCATTATCTTATCCGCGACCTTACCCATAGAACGAAGAAAAGACCTGATGAAGTATTACTTGAAAGGTAGAGGGATCAAAGAGAAGGATATAGGAAATTTTGATTTCCTTAAGACAGAAAGCTATCCCTTACTTACCTTTAGCAAAGGAAGTGAGGTTGAGTCTTTTTCAGACTTTCAAGAAGAGAAAGAAAAAAAGGTTACGCTTTATCAGCTGGACGAAGAGAATTTAGTAGATACCGTAAAGAGTCTTAGTAAGAATGGAGCGGTCATAGGCATTATTGTAAATACGGTTGGGAGGGCGCAGAGAATCACAAAAGATTTATTAGAAGCTTTCCCGGAAGAAGAAGTCCATCTTTTACATTCTCGGTTTATCGACACGGATCGCATAAAAAAAGAAGAGGAATTACTCAAAAAAATCGGGAAAAATGCAGAGAGACCTAAGCGTTTTATCGTAGTGGGAACCCAGGTGATAGAGCAGTCCCTAGACATTGATTTTGATTTAATGATTAGTGATTTATGTCCTGTGGATCTGTTAATCCAAAGAATAGGTCGACTTCATAGGCATAAGATAGAAAGGCCTAAGGAACATAGTGAAGCGAGACTCTATCTTATGGGAACGAGTGAGAATTTAGACTTTGAAACTGGAGCAAAAAGGGTATATAGGGATTATTTACTTATCAAAACTCAATGTGCTTTAGGAAATAGTATCTCTATCCCAAAGGATATTTCTCCCCTTGTGCAGGAAGTATATGGAGACAAGGATCCCAGTTTAGCCCCTGAGTTACTGAAGAAATATGAAGAGAGTAAAGAGAAACAAGAAGCAGTCTTAAAGAAGCAAAAAATGAAAGCAAAAGGATTTCGCTTAGATAAGCCTAAATTGGAGTGTTCAGATGACATTAGTTTAGACGGATTATTGGATAATGATTTGCCTATTGATACAGAGGAGCTATTTCAGGCAAAGGTTCGAGATATTGGTTCTTCCATAGAAGTGATAGCGGTAAAAAAATTTGGAGCGGGATATGGACTTTTTCAAGAGAAGAAGGACATTTCAGAAGAGCTTTCTAAAGCGTCAATTGCAAGAAAGCTGGCTTGTCAGACCTTAAGGCTAGGAGAAAGTATCATCCACATAGAAAAGGAAGAGGATCTTATTCATTATTTAGAAGATTATAACAGACGGGAACTGCCGGAGTGGCAGAACGAAGCATGGCTAAAGGGAAGTTTAGGATTGATCTTTGATGAGAACAATGATTTTCCCTTGAAAAATATTGTTTTACATTACGATGAAAAATTTGGCTTTGCAGTGGCATAAGAAGGAGGTGTAAAGCTTGAGCCGATTTAATTTGTTAGAAGAAAACTGGATTCGAGTTTTGGAAGAAGGGGAAATGAAAGAAGTATCCCTCATTACCCTTTTTGAAAATGCGGAAAAGTATCGGTGCTTGGCAGGGGAGATGGCGACGCAGGATTTTGCAATGCTGCGATTCCTATTAGCGGTACTGCATACCGTATTCTCCCGGGTAAATGCTGATGGAGAAGCCTATGACTTTTTAGAAATTGACGAGAAATTTCGACAAAAGGAGGCTGTTTCCGAGGATGATGAAGAGGAATACAATGATGCCCTTATGGAAACGTGGAAGACTTTGTGGCAAAGAGGAAAATTCCCATCAGTAGTTAGGAAATATTTGGAGGCTTGGAAAGATCATTTTTACCTGTTGGATGAGAAATATCCTTTTTATCAGGTGACGAAGGAAGAGATTTTGTCCAGAATGAAAGATGGAAAAAAATCCCAGTTCTATTTCCGGTAAGAATTTAAACAGAAATATATCAGAAAGCGATAATAAGGTGGCTTTATTTTCTCCAATGACTATTGAATACAAGAGTAAAATGAAGGAAGGAGAGTTTGCCCGGTGGCTTCTTATGCTTCAAGGATATATTGGGCTTTCTGATAAGGCAATTGTTGGAGAGGAAAAGTATAAGGCCTCTAAAGGATGGCTATTTGATATTGGCGGTATTTTTCTAAATGGTGACACATTGTTTGAAACTTTGATGCTGAATCTGAAAGTAGCTGTAAAAGCAGTAGGAGATATATTGCCAATACAAAGACCTTGCTGGGAGTATCCCGGAGCAGAAAATATAGATAGGAGTTTTCTAGGAATAGCAGATAATCTTGCAGAACTATATACCAATTGGAGTAGGGCATCTTTACTTGATTCGGCAATTGATTTTTCTAAAGATGTTAAGCTTGACATTGTAAAGCTTCCGGAGCTGGATCATAGAATGATGGAAATAGAGCCAATGACTTTATGGAAATACAATGATTCAGGAGAAAATAAAAACTTCTATACACCTAGAAAATACCGACCCGGTCAGGCTTTATGGAGATCCTTTGGTTTAATTACCGTTCCTTCAGACGTATCGGAAGATAGTAGGGAACCGGGAATTATTACTTGGTTATCTAAGATAGAAAAGTATATTCAAAAACCTCAAGTTAGAATTTCTGCGGTCGGAATGCAAGACGATGGAAATGCAACTTCTTGGGTACCAGTAAATGAAATGATTGACGACCTAGCTTTACATGAGATTGTGTTATTTGAGAAAAGGGAAAGAAGGCTGGGTTATGCGTATCAAGGAACTTGTGGAAGATACCAAGGAAGTAGTTGGCTTTTATCTACAAGGGGTTTTTAAAAAGATATGTATGATATTAGAAAATACCAAAAAAAGTCTGTAGAGGAAGAATTAGAACAAGCTTACTTTGGTTTGGATAAAGCGTTTAGAGATTGGCTTAGTGGAATTGATGAGTCCAGTTCTAAAGAAGATAAGATTAAGGAGTGGAAAGGACTACTATTCTTTTCCATGAAAGAACGAGCCCTTGAAAAAGTAAATGAATGTAGACAGAGGGATATTAAAGGAATATATGAGGAAAATGCAAAAAGGTGTTAAAAATATCTTTACTGCGTATGAATATTTTTCTCATTAGACTAAAGAAAAAAATTAAATCAAGAATAGGAGGAACTATGGATGAAGAAAGAAAAATCAGTAGATGCGGTGATGAGAAAAAAATCATTGCGGAAATTGAGCCAATCAAAACCCTTGAAGTGGAAAAAGCCATACTGGCAGGAATTAGAGATTCAATAGGAAAAGAACTGACTAATGCTCCGCGGGTTTGGCCCTTGCTTTTTGCAAATCTCCCGGAGGAATATTTGGGGAATAAAGCGAGGATAACAGCAGAGGAAAATGCGATTTATTTAAGTTTACAGATTTATGCTTTAATGCAGCAGGGCTCCTCAAAGTTGGAAAGAGGAGAGGAAAAATCTACCAGAAATATCGGAGAAAGCTTACGGGCTCTTCGTGGAGATGAAAGTAAGACTAAAAGCTATGGATGAGCGCTTTAATACTATGGTTACAGCCGGAAGTTTTGAGGAGTTATCCCACTACCTTAGACAAATGATAAAAATTTTAAAGACAAATGCAGCAAATCCATCCGTGAATTACCCTAAATTGGCAAATGATTTGTTCTGGATGCAAAAAGGAAAGCGGGACAATATTCTGATGGATTGGGCAAGAGCCTATTATCAACCATTTCAAAAAAGTACTGTAGAAAAGGAGAACACAAATGAGTAAAGAAAAGTTATTTTTAGACATCCATGTAATTCAAACTCTTCCACCCTCTAATATCAATAGAGATGATACAGGTAGTCCTAAGACGGCGGTTTATGGTGGAGTAAGAAGAGCAAGAGTTAGTTCCCAGTCATGGAAGAAAGCAATGCGAGATTACTTTAAGGAAAACGGAAATCTATCCAATGTGGGAGTGCGTAGCTTAGATGTAGTGAGTTTTCTTGCAGAAAAAATCAGAGAACTTAAACCGGAACTTTCCATGGAGGATGCAGTCAATAAATCTGTAAAGACCTTTAATGCAGCAGGAATTTCCACAACGAAAGATAACAGAGTAAAAGCTTTATTTTTCTTAGGGAAAGAACAGGCTGATAATTTGGCAAAAGAAGCCATTAAGGATAATTTAGACAAGAAAGCACTTCAGGAAATCTTAAATAGTAATATCGCTGTTGATATTGCCTTGTTTGGTCGAATGGTAGCAGATGATGCAAGCTTAAATGAAGATGCATCTTCTCAAATTGCCCATGCTATTTCTACCCATGGAGTACAATCTGAGTTTGATTTTTATACAGCTTTAGATGATTTGTCAAAAGAGGATCAGTCCGGGGCAGGAATGTTAGGTACTATAGAATACAATTCTTCAACCTTATACCGATATGGAAATGTGGCATTGCATGAGTTTTATCACCAATTAAATGAAAACAAAAGTCAAACTATTGAAGCAACAAAGCTATTTGTGGAAGCCTTCTTAAATTCTCTTCCTACAGGAAAGATTAATAGCTTTGCAAACCAGACGGTGCCGGCTTCCGTTGTAATATCCTTAAGGAAAGATCGCCCCGTAAGTTTTGTTAGCGCTTTTGAGACAGCGATTAAAACAAAATTATCGCAGGAAGGCTTTGTGAATGAGTCTATAGAAGCTATGTTTAAAGAGCATAAGAACGTGCAACGATTTGTAGAAAAGCCGGAAATATCGTTTTACCTCAACTTATCTGAGGGGCATTCCTTAGAAGGGGCAAAAGAGGAACTTAGTTTGTCTGATTTGTTACATGATTTAGGAGAAGAATTAGATAATCGTTTATAAGGAGAAGAGGATGAAGACTATTTTGCTGAAATTTGCAGGACCCCTTCAGTCCTACGGAACATCTTCTCATTTTGAGACTCGTTATACCGAATACTATCCGTCTAAAAGCGCAGTGATAGGGCTATTGGCAGCTTGTTTAGGCTATAGACGAGATGAGGCAGAGAATCTAAGAGAGTTATCTAAACTGAAATTTGCAGTACGGATAGACCAGGATGGGACTTTATTGAGAGATTACCATATTGCCAGATCCCATAAGGACACGGGAGCTGAATTAAGAACATACGTAACAAACCGTTATTACTTGGAGGATGCTTTGTTTGTTGTTGCCCTTTCCGGTATGGACGAATTGATAGATACTCTTACAAAAGCCATCAAATCCCCTTATTTTCAGCCTTTTATGGGGAGACGATCCCTGCCTGTTCCAGTAGATTTTTTCTTAGGAGTAAGTGCAGAAGATATTCTGGATGGCCTTAGAAATTTGCCTTGGCAGGCGGCTCATTGGTATAAAAAAAAGAAGAGAAAACAAGGCATTGGAGAGAAAATATCTCTGGAAGTTTATGCGGATGAAGAGATATTAAAAGATGAAAAAATTTCCAGGTCGAAGCTTAGAAGGGATATTCCTATTTCTTTTTCGCAGAAGGGAAGACAGTTTGCCTTTAGGCAGGAAGCTTGTATTTCTATCGAAGTTTTAAGCGGAATAGAAAAAGGCTTAGGGGCGGAAGATATAGAACATGACGTTTTTTCAACATTGGAGGGGGCATAATGTATCTTTCAAGAGTGGAAATAGATAGAGAGAACCGGAGAAAAATCCGAGACTTGACCCATTTGGGGGCATATCATAGTTGGGTGGAAGATTCTTTTGTAGGACAAATTTCTATGCTGGAACGCTCAAGAAAACTATGGAGAATTGATAGCATCCAGGGAAGACAATATTTGCTTATTCTAAGCGAAGAAAAGCCTTCCTTGAAGGCTTTAGAAAAATATGGTGTGGATGGTAGTGGGGAAACAAAATCCTACGATTCTTTTTTGGCGAGTATTCAAGAAGGGAAAAAGTACCGTTTTCGTACCACTTTAAACCCGGTTGTAGCGAAGCCTATTGAAGGAGAGAAACGCGGAAAGCCTGTACCCCTTCTCACCATTGAAAACCAGAGTCGGTTTCTCTTAGATAGGGCGGAAAAAAATGGATTTTCTTTGAATTCAGAAGACTTTGTGATTAAGGAAAGAAAGTTTGAAACGCTGAAAAAGAAAGGAATGAGGGATACACCTATTTCTCAAGTAATCTATGAAGGAATTCTAACCGTTATTGATGCTGAGCAATTTAGAAAGGCATTATGTGATGGTATTGGAAAGAAAAAGGCTTATGGTTGTGGTTTATTAACTGTGATACCGGTATAAAAATATGAATAAGAATCGTGATGCATATGTAAAGAAAGTAGAATTAAATGAACTTCCCAGAATTGGAGATCGGGTCAGTTTTATTTATGTAGAGCATGCTAAAATTCATCGTCAAGATTCTTCTATAACTGTTGCAGACCAGCACGGTATTGTTCGTGTACCGGTATCTATGATTGGTATTTTTATGCTGGGACCGGGAACAGATATCTCTCATAGAGCAATGGAACTTTTGGGAGATACGGGTACCAGTGTCCTATGGACAGGGGAAAGAGGAGTGAGACAATACGCCCACGGGAGGGCCTTGTCTCATTCCTCTCGTTTCTTAGAAAAACAAGCTAATTTGGTGAGTAACACACGAAGCAGATTACAGATTGCCAGAAAAATGTATCAAATGCGCTTTGCAGGAGAAGATGTTTCGAAATTAACCATGCAGCAGCTTCGAGGTAGAGAAGGTGCCAGAATTAGAACAGTTTATCGAAATATGTCCAAGGAATATCATGTGGCATGGGATAAAAGGAATTATGATCCAGAGGATTTTTTTGATGCAACGCCTATAAATCAAGCATTATCGGTTGCCAATGTTGCGTTATACGGATTGGCTTACAGTGTGATTGTTGCCTTGGGACTTTCTCCGGGATTGGGATTTGTGCATACAGGACATGACTTGTCCTTTGTATATGATATTGCCGATTTGTATAAGGCCTGGACCTCGATTCCGGTAGCCTTTCAGACAGTTTCAGAATGTTCGGAATCAGAGGATCTTCCACGAGAAGTTCGCAAAAAAATGAGAGATATTTTTACAGAGAAGAAGCTATTGGAACGAATGGTCAAGGATATTCAAAATTTGCTTGAGGTAGAAGAAGATCAATTCTTTGAAATTGACAGCATTAGTTTGTGGGATGATAAGGAAAGGCTTGTTTCTTACGGAGTAAATTATAGTGAGGATTCATCATGCCGATGACAGTGATTACTTTATCCAAGGTCAGTAATTCTCTTAAGGGAGATTTATCTAAGTGGATGCAAGAAATTGCTACCGGAGTTTATATTGGAAATTTTAATTCGAAAATAAGAGATAAACTGTGGGAACGAATTCAAGATGCTGTGGGAAGCGGAGAAGCAACGATATCTTACCCTATGAGAAATGAACTTGGATATACTTTCAATACCATAAATACCAGGAGAGAAATATATGATAGTGATGGAATACCATTGATTTGTTTTCCCTTGGAAACAGAGCCGGAAGGAGATAATGAAGGAATAAAGGAAGGTTTTAGTAATGCCAGCAAATACTATAAAGCCAGAAAAATTTGCGAATAACCATAGTGAGGAAAAAGAATGAGTGCTATGCTTTTTCTGGATTTGGAAACAGATGGATTGAATGAACAGTGCAATAGTATTATCGAAATAGGGGCAATAAAAAGTAATGCAGGATTCCGGTTTTTTTAGAATACCATTCTTTGCTGGAATATGAGGGAGAGTTACCAAATGAAATTACAGTATTAACAGGTATTACTACAGACATTTTAAAAAGGAAGGCAGAAAAAGTTGATATTGTATTGAAAGAGGTATTGGATTTTTTTAGAAGGGCAATTATTGTCGGATATAACATTGCCTTTTGACCTTCGTTTCTTGAATGCTGTTTTACAAAAAAATGGCATGGAAAAAGTTACATAATTCTTCTATGGATTTGATGAGGATAATAAAAAAAGAAAAAGCCATTTCAGAAAAAAATTATAAGCTGGAAACTTCGCTACAAAGCTATGGAATACCAAAAAGAGCAGTTGCATAGGGCGTTAGAAGATGCTAAATTGACTTATGAATTGGCAACAAAAGTGAATGGATTTTGTCAACATCTGCCATAAGGCTCTTTATTTTAGGGGATCTTTAAGTATTTGTCCCGCGTATGCGGGTGATCCCCTGAACAATTAGTAAAACAAACTTTTTTTAGATAATTTGTCCCGCGTATGCGGGGTGATCCTGAAAAACATGAAAAAAACGAATTAATCAATATTTATTTGTCCCGCGTATGCGGGGGTGATCCTATTGAGGATTTTTTAAATAAAGAATTAAATAACATTTGTCCCGCGTATGCGGGGGTGATCCCAGTTGCGGACGCAGTTATTCCAACTTATAGCAATTTGTCCCGCGTGTGCGGGGTGATCCTGATACTATTGTAATTAGATTAAGAAGGGAGAAATTTGTCCCGCGTATGCGGGGGTGATCCCTTTACGTGCTGGTCGGAATAGGTTAAAACCTTATTTGTCCCGCGTATGCGGGGTGATCCTGTGTTTAAACTAAACTTATCATTCTGAAATTATTTGTCCCGCGTATGCGGGGTGATCCTCTTTCCGAGGTTAGAGGAATGTCCTCCATCTAATTTGTCCCGCGTATGCGGGGGTGATCCTTACCAAGTTCAACATTTTTATAGTTTTCTGTTATTTGTCCCGCGTATGCGGGGGTGATCCCTGATTTACTCGATGGTAAAAGCTATCATATTGATTTGTCCCGCGTATGCGGGGGTGATCCCTAATAATTTCCTTTCTTTACCAAAGCATAGCAATTTGTCCCGCGTATGCGGGGGTGATCCTGTCACCCGTTGAAAAACTCTCATCGTTTTTACATTTGTCCCGCGTATGCGGGGGTGATCCCATTAGTCTATCCTTGTAACCCATAATAATGTCATTTGTCCCGCGTATGCGGGGGTGATCCCAATATAGAACCCCGTTAAATCCTGTGGTGCTCATTTGTCCCGCGTATGCGGGGGTGATCCTGAATTTCTCTCTTTTCATTTAATTCAGAATCGATTTGTCCCGCGTATGCGGGTGATCCCGCAGAAAATTGCAATATAAAAAGCCATTGGTATTTGTCCCGCGTATGCGGGTGATCCCTGAAAGAACTAATCCGGTCTTACCGCTTGCAAATTTGTCCCGCGTATGCGGGGGTGATCCTTGTAACCCACTATCTTGAAGGCAACCACCCACATTTGTCCCGCGTATGCGGGGGTGATCCTCACCGGATATACTTTTTCCTGCTGTTTCTCCCATTTGTCCCGCGTATGCGGGTGATCCCCAGTCTTTTCCGAGTTTTTCCAGTATGGTGCTATTTGTCCCGCGTATGCGGGGTGATCCCAGCAGAAACAAGACTTTCTAATTTGGAAAGCCATTTGTCCCGCGTATGCGGGGGTGATCCTGGTAGGATTGACGATTGACTACGTGTTAAATGATTTGTCCCGCGTATGCGGGGGTGATCCTGCACGTCATCCGGCAAAGGATATTCCTGCTCGATTTGTCCCGCGTATGCGGGGGTGATCCCATTGGCGAATGCGTCCATGTGGTGAAAAACGCATTTGTCCCGCGTATGCGGGGGTGATCCCGGTGGCGAAGTTTGTATAAAAAGATACAAACGATTTGTCCCGCGTATGCGGGGGTGATCCTGATAAAGTCCTTCCGCTAAGTCACAAAGGATAATTTGTCCCGCGTATGCGGGGGTGATCCTTGCCCTTGTGGTGTTTTTTTAGGCATAATCTGATTTGTCCCGCGTATGCGGGGATGATCCCTATGGTATGGAAAGGCTCAGGAGATAGAGCAATTTGTCCCGCGTATGCGGGGATGATCCTATTCTCTAAGATTCAGAAAAAGATATTGAGATTTGTCCCGCGTATGCGGGATGATCCTCATATCTCAAGAGATAGAGATATTAAATTAGAATTTGTCCCGCGTATGCGGGGATGATCCCTTGTCTATGATTGAAACGGCTTTTTGAACACTATTTGTCCCGCGTATGCGGGGATGATCCTATGCCTCTTCATTGCCTTAGCGACGAATTCAATTTGTCCCGCGTATGCGGGGATGATCCTGAGTTTCGAGGAGAAAGTGCTTAATCTTTTTAAATTTGTCCCGCGTATGCGGGGATGATCCTCAATAGAAAATCAATAGAAAATCGAGAAAATAATTTGTCCCGCGTATGCGGGGATGATCCTGAATTTTAAGCAAATGAATCCACTAGGGAAAGATTTGTCCCGCGTATGCGGGGATGATCCCGATACACAGACCATCGCAGACAGGGCGAGAACATTTGTCCCGCGTATGCGGGGATGATCCTGATGAATCAAAGATGAGAGAATTATTCTCTAAATTTGTCCCGCGTATGCGGGGATGATCCTCTAAAGACAGAGACGTAAAGGTTGAGTCAAGAATTTGTCCCGCGTATGCGGGGATGATCCCAGAACCAAGTACCAAAACCTCTTCATTACCAAATTTGTCCCGCGTATGCGGGGATGATCCTGAATACTACAGAAACATACAGCCACCTATTATATTTGTCCCGCGTATGCGGGGATGATCCTATGCCGTCCGCCGTATTGGAGATTGATTCCGTATTTGTCCCGCGTATGCGGGGATGATCCCTTAAACAGGCCTACGGTCGTCTTTCCCGCATAATTTGTCCCGCGTATGCGGGGATGATCCCACACCGAGAGGCACGAAGATATGGAAAAACAAATTTGTCCCGCGTATGCGGGGATGATCCTATCGAATCTTTTTATCTTTCAAAGAGAATGATATTTGTCCCGCGTATGCGGGGATGATCCTCACACAATTCGATTGAGGCAGGAATAGGACGGATTTGTCCCGCGTATGCGGGGATGATCCTCACACAATTCGATTGAGGCAGGAATAGGACGGATTTGTCCCGCGTATGCGGGGATGATCCCTTTTTAGTCCGTCGGTGCCTGTGCCATAGCACATTTGTCCCGCGTATGCGGGGATGATCCTATCTGCCAGTGCTTGGTCAAACCTTCCTTTGCATTTGTCCCGCGTATGCGGGGGTGATCCCGTGTCGGAGGAGTACGTAAGAATCGTAATCCAATGTGTCCCGTGTATGCGGGGTAATCCTGTTTCTTTCAAATAAAGTTTAATCAGAAAGATTTTGAAAAGGATTGTTCAATATTGCTCGAAGAGTATAATAAAAGGAGTTTAGTTTATAGGCTTCTTGTGAGTTGACAATTTAAAAGGTATAGAAGAAAGCCTAAAATGCAAGAAGGAGGCAAGACTATGCAGTTGTTTATCGTGTTGTTTGTGGTGTATAAATTTACATTGGGATTGTTATTTGATATTTCGAAAAATTTTAAGTAATTTGCTACTTTGCTCTACGTCTCCCCTCCTACAGGGGGATGAAACCGGAAGAGCGATGCAGGTTAGTGGCTCAAATATTCCCCGAGAATAAAAGGTTAGTGTTATGTATATCGATAAATCACATAATTGTCATACATAGCATTAACGTTGGAGAGGGAACATACAGAAGTTCATTATCTTCTTAATTACAGTATCAATACTAGTATTTCTTGTGGATTTAAGGGATTAACATCACGGGATTAAAAAAAGATGATGAAAAGCCTAGCGCACTCATCTATCTGTGCGAGAATGATAAGGTGCGAGATAAAGCATATAGCATTGTGGTGAACGAAATATTCAAATGTATTCAGTATAAATAGTATTCAGTATAAATACCAATACGATAGGGCGATTGTGGCTATCATTACGCTAATTTCGCCTAATGATATACAAGAGTATCAAAAAGAATCGGATGAGATTTTAAAAAAAAGTGGAAAAACGATAGACTAAAAATAGCACCGAATTATCCGGCGCTATTTTTATTTTAAAGGAGAACCATGGAACTGGTTGAGATCTTTTATAACAAACTGAGTGATTATCAGAGTTACAAGGATTGTAAATGATCAATAACCTATCCATTTAAGTATGCGGTAGAGTTAAGATTCAATAGGATAACTTTAGGCTTCTGATTATTGTATTGTTTTTACTTTATACAAAAAGAAGATTTTTTTGTCATTTATATCGAACAAAAATCTTCTTATTATTTTAAATATCAAGTATAATGGATTCATATTTCCCATCAATCCCAAAGGAGGCCTCCCAAATGATTCAACGTGAGAGATACATCAATAACATTAAACCGTTTATCGGAAAGGATATTGTCAAGGTTCTGACCGGAATTCGCCGATCGGGAAAGTCTGTTATGCTCCGGCTTATTCAAGAGGAAATTCAAAGACAAGGTGTTGGAGAGACTCAGTTTATCAGCTTTAATTTTGAGTCCATGGAAAATGCGGATTTCTGCACAGCGAGTTCTTTGTACCAAGAATTGAAAAGAAGGATTGCATTAATCCAAGGAAAGGTTTATTTATTTTTTGATGAAATCCAAGAAGTAGAGCAGTGGGAAAAATGCATTAATTCTGCCCGTGTAGATTTTGATTGTGACATCTATATCACTGGCTCCAATGCAAAGCTACTTTCTGGAGAGCTGGCAAGCTATCTTGGCGGACGTTATGTAGAGTTTGTGGTTTTCCCATTTTCCTTCGAAGAATATCTGGAGTCTATAAAACAGGAAAATAAAGATACTTCCGTTACAGAAGAATTCAAGAATTATCTGGAAATGGGAGGGATGCCTTTTCTTGTGAATCTTCGTTATGATAAAGAGGCTTCTCTACAATATCTAAGAGATGTCTATAATTCCGTGCTCTTAAAGGATGTGGTCCAGCGTAATAATATTCGTGATGTGGAACTGTTAGAGAGGATGATTCTATATTTTTTAGACAATGTAGGACATAGCTTTAGTGCAAGAAGCATATCCAATTATTTAAAGCAGGAAAATCGGAAAGTTTCTGCCGAAACCATTTTGAATTATATAAAAGCATGCTGCGATGCTTATCTTTTTATGAAACTTAGACGGGAAGATCTTCAGGGAAAGAAAATTCTTAGTGTAAATGAGAAGTATTATTCGGTGGATCATGGGCTACGGGAAGCTATCTTAGGAACGAACACGAGAAATATCGACCAAGTTCTTGAAAACATTGTTTGTGTGGAATTGCTTAGACGAGGCTATACGGTTACAATTGGAAAAAATGGGGAGAAGGAAATTGATTTTATAGCGAAAAAAAATAAGGACAAACTGTATATTCAAGTGGCTTATCTTCTTGCCGGTTCTGAGACTATTGAACGAGAATTTGGCATCTATGACTCGGTTCGGGATCATTATCCCAAGTATGTCCTTTCTTTGGATGAATTGGATATGAGCCGTAATGGCATAAAACATTTGAACATACGGGATTTTTCTTCTTAGTAAAAGAGTATTAAAGAGTGAAAACTTACAAATACTTGATTTAAGAATATATCATTTAAAAAGCCCTCACTCCACTATCTAGTCAATTTTAACGAACTCCTTCCAGTTTCCATGAATGATAAATTGAGAAAAAGTAGTGGAAGAGTATCCGGGAGTGGATTTAGCCAACTTTATTCTCTGCTATGGATATATAGACCATGAAGCCGGCCTAAGCTTGGAAGTTCTTGCTCTATCATCTAAAGATGCTGAGGAAGTTCATATTTTTGAGCCAAGAACGGATATATCTTCTAAAATTCGAATTGGAGCTATCAAAGATGAAAATATATGTTTTTGGAGGATGGGAACGGCGAACTTAGGAAAAGATAGCTTTCTTTATTCACGAGGATGAAAATGGAGGTATTGCACTTTGTTCCAATATGAATTCCAGCCAAAAGATTACCGCGGAGGATTTGGAAGATGGAACGATGTTAGAGTCTTCGATTCACAACTTTATTCGGGAAAAGAATCAAGATCATTTTTGGGATATTTTAAAATACGATGAAGATCTATTTTTCCTGTTTTCTCCAATCCGGAAGCTATATGAAATCACGCCTTGCATAAGGAAGAGAAATAGACGGTAAAATAAGCATGGGGGCGACAGCATGGTAGTTGTTTTTGAATTTCTTAGCCGAGAGCCTATTGAAAATGTCATTACCGCAATGCATTTTCAGGTGGATAAGCTGGTATTTTTCGGAAATCAAGAGGACATTATCTCTCAGAAGGAAAAGACGGAGAAATTTCTGAGAAAAATACTGTGCTGTGGAAAGCGTTGTCTTTTTGCCTTTGTCGGAAAGCAATTTGCAGTCGGTTTTAGAAACGATGCGAAAGGAGATAGAACTGGAGCTTAGCCGAAATGCCAAGCTCTTTTTCGACATTACCGGGGGAGAAAGCCTGATGCTGGTAGCCTTTGGTATGTTGTCCCGGGAATATGAAACCCCTATGCACATGTTTGATATTTTCAAAGGAAAGCTTTTGGAGTTGGACGCAGAATCATCGCATTACGATGAGTGGGATACAGAGGCTTTGAACAGAGATAAACAGGATAATGACGAGTCAATACAGTGTGCCCCTGATGCGAAAGTAGGCAAAAACATCAGCAGTATAGCGGTAAAACGACTTGTTCCCATGTCTCTGGACAAACTGATTGAAATGCACGGCGGGGTCATTAACTATAAGCTGCAAAAAGAAATAAAAGAAGTTCCTGACGAGGAAAGCCGGGAGGATATTTTTAAAAAAATTTGGAAGGTGATGAAGCTTCATTCGAGTATTGGAATCCTTTTTCAGAGTTTTTAAGAGAAAATATGAGCCCTGATGAGGAAGGCCGAGTGTATCGAAAGGAAAGTACGGTGCTGAAGGCACTGGCGGGTTCTTCCAACAAATTAAAGTCTGCCCAAAAGTTTTATCAAATCATGGAGGATTTGACCCAGGCAGGAGCGATTCTTGATTTAAAACATTCTGAGGGGAAATATCAATTTCGCTTTAAGAACAAGACGATTAAGGGATATCTTTGGGATGGAGGCAGCATTTTAGAGCTCTATACTTATTTGCAGGAAAAAGGGCATAGTGATGAGTGCCGAGTGGGAGTGCATCTGGACTGGGATGGGGTACTGGAAGGCCCATCCGGAATAGATGTGTTAAATGAAATCGACGTCCTGTCTCTTCATGGCTATATTCCCGGCTTTATTTCCTGCAAGAGCGGGAAGCTATCTCCCCAGCAGTGCTTGCATGCTCTTTATGAGCTGGATACAGTGGCTCATCGCTTTGGAGGAAAATATGCCAAGAAGCGCCTGGTATTGACAGCAGAGATGAGTGAAGTCTATCAGGAGCGTGCCTTGGAAATGGGGATAGAGCTGAAAGTGGAATAAGGGAAAATACGAATGGAATGGGATGAGTTTTATTCTGTGCGTTAGAATGATATTACAATAGGATTTGTTTTAGTCTATTTATTTCAAAGAGGTTTAAGACTGGATTTTTATAGAAAAAGCAGGTAGACTAGAGCGTATTAAACGGATGGTTTGGAAGCATTTTAGAGAACGGCAGAAGGCTTGGAAGAAAGTGCTTCCCGCTTGCTTTGGTTTTAACTAGGGCAAGAGAGGGGAAATATGGCAAAGAATTATACGATGGACACGATTGTTTCCTTGGCAAAGTCGAGAGGATTTGTGTATCCCGGTTCGGAGATTTATGGCGGACTGGCGAATACCTGGGACTATGGTAATCTGGGCGTGGAACTGAAAAAAACAACATCAAGAAGGCCTGGTGGAAGAAGTTTGTGCAGGAGTCCAAGTATAATGTAGGAATCGATTGTGCGATTTTGATGAATCCGCAGACTTGGGTTGCCTCCGGTCATCTCGCCGGTTTTTCGGATCCTTTGATGGATTGTAAAGAATGCCATGAGCGTTTTCGTGCAGATAAGCTGATAGAGGAATTCTGTGCAGAAAACGGCATTGCGCTTGAGGGCTCTGTAGATGCCTGGTCCAATGCCGATATGGAGAAATTTGTCACAGAGAAAAATATTCCCTGTCCGTCTTGCGGAAAGCATGATTTTACGCCGATTCGACAGTTCAATCTGATGTTTAAAACCTTCCAGGGCGTGACGGAAGACGCGAAGAACACCGTTTATCTTCGTCCGGAAACCGCACAGGGCATTTTTGTGAACTTTAAGAATGTGCAGAGAACGGCGAGAAAGAAACTGCCCTTTGGTATTGCGCAGATTGGTAAGTCCTTCCGAAATGAGATTACACCGGGGAACTTTACCTTCCGTACAAGAGAGTTCGAACAGATGGAACTGGAGTTTTTCTGTAAGCCGGATACTGATTTGGAATGGTTTTTCTTATTGGAAGGACTACTGCCAGAACTGGCTTTACAGCCTTGGCATGAAGAAAGAGATGCTCCGTGCAAGAGACCATGAGAAGGAAGAGCTTTCTTTCTATTCGAAGGCGACGACGGATTTGGAATTCCTTTTCCCCTTCGGGTGGGGAGAGCTTTGGGGATCGCGGACAGGACGAATTATGACTTATCCCGCCATGAAGAGGTTTCCGGACAGGATATGAAGTACTTCGATGATGAGACCAACGAGCATTATCTTCCATTTGTCATTGAGCCTTCTCTCGGTGCGGACCGCGTAACGCTGGCTTTCCTTTGCGCAGCCTATGATGTGGAGGAACTGGAAGGCGGGGACGAAAGAACCGTTCTTCATTTCCATCCGGCGATTGCTCCGATTAAGCTTGCCGTTCTTCCGCTTTCCAAGAAGCTCGGAGAAGGAGCGGAGAAGGTACATGAGGAACTTTCCAAGTACTATATGACGGAATATGATGATCGGGGAAATATTGGAAAGCGTTATAGAAGACAGGATGAGATCGGAACGCCGTTCTGCGTAACCTATGATTTTGAATCGGAGACAGACCATGCCGTGACCGTAAGAGAACGGGACAGTATGGCGCAGGAGCGTATTCCCATTGAGAAATTAAAGGAATACTTTGACGAGAAACTGGCTTTCTAAGCTTTGAAACAATATAGAAGAAGAAAAGGCCTGAAAAAAATCGGATAGGATTTTTCGGGTCTCTTTTGTTCATAACGAGTATCGCTCCCAAAGCGTGCGATATCTCGTTTAAGTTTAGAAAAGAGGGAAAAGAGAGCTTTGCAGGCTGATTCCTTGGAGAACTGCACTAAAAAAACATCTCTATGCAATGTATTTTTGCTATAATAGGCAGATAAGGATTTTTTTCAGAATTTGTTACCTTATGCGTATTGGCTACTGGATATGGAGGAGAGCATGTACAAAATCACTAGAGTTGAGCATCTCGTTGATAAGGACTGGCTCATGGATGTGGAAGCACCCTTTGTTGCGCGTAAAGCGGAGCCCGGGCAGTTTATGATCGCGAAGTTGGGGGAGCTGGGAGAAAGAATTCCTCTGACCATAGCGGACTATGACAGAGAGAAAGGAACCATTACCATCGTTTTTCAGGTGATTGGAGCATCGACCGAGAAGTTCAGTCACTTGAAAGAAGGCGATTTCTTTACGGATATCGTGGGACCTTTGGGACGTCCGTCCGAGCTTGTTGAGATGTCTAAGGAAGAGTTGGAGAAAGAAAACATTATCTTTATTGCAGGAGGCGTCGGAGCAGCTCCTGTTTATCCACAGGTAAAGTGGCTTCACGAAAGAGGAATTGGAGCCGATGTCATTCTCGGAGCAAGAAATAAAGATCTTATCATTATGGAAGAGGAACTCCGTTCCGTTGCAAAGAACGTTTATGTTACGACAGACGACGGTTCTTATGGAGCAAAGGGCGTCGTTACCGATGTATTGAAGCGCCTTGTGAATGAAGAAGGAAAGCACTATACGCGTTGTATTGCTATCGGACCGGTGATTATGATGAAGTTTGCAGCGCTTACCACGAAAGAACTGGGGATTCCGACCATCGTTTCGATGAACCCGATTATGATTGACGGAACCGGAATGTGCGGTGCCTGCCGTCTGGTTGTAGGAGACCAGGTCAAGTTTGCTTGCGTAGACGGTCCGGAGTTTGATGGCCATCTTGTTGACTTTAACTTAGCCATGAAGAGGCAGCAGACCTATAAGACGGAAGAGGGAAAAGCTCTTCTGGAACTGTTGGAAGCGGAGAAGTCCCATGGTGGATGCGGAAATTGCAACTAAGGGAGGAAAAGTATGGCTGATATGATGAAGAGAGTTCCGGTGGCAGAACAGGAACCGAAGGTTCGTGCGAAGAATTTTGAAGAAGTATGTTTGGGATATACAGAGGAAGAAGCGAAGGAAGAGGCGGAGCGTTGCCTGAATTGTAGAAATCCGAAGTGTGTGGTAGGGTGTCCCGTATCGATTCAGATTAATGAATTCATTCATGAGGTAAAAGAAGGAAACATCGAGAAAGCAGCGGAAGTGATCGCCCGTTCCTCCGCGCTTCCCGCCGTTTGCGGAAGAGTGTGCCCTCAGGAGACACAGTGCGAGGGCGTTTGTATCCGCGGTATCAAGGGAGAACCGGTTGCTATTGGTAAGTTGGAGCGTTTCGTTGCAGACTGGGCAAGAGAGCATGGCTATCAGGCAGCAAAGGCAGGTCAGTCGAACGGTAAGAAAGTGGCTGTCATCGGAGCAGGTCCTTCCGGTCTGACTTGTGCGGGAGACCTCGCAAAGCTGGGCTATAACGTAACGATTTTTGAGGCTTTCCATGAGCCGGGCGGCGTATTACAGTATGGTATTCCCGAGTTCCGTCTTCCAAAGACGAAGGTAGTAGGACCGGAGATTGAGAATGTAAAGAAACTCGGGGTAAAGATTCTGACAAACGTCTTTGTAGGACGTTCCATCACGGTAGATGAGCTTTTTAAATGAAGAAGGCTTTGATGCCGTGTTCCTGGGAACCGGTGCAGGACTGCCGAAGTTTATGAATATTCCGGGAGAGACGGCAAATGGCGTATTTTCCGCAAATGAATTCCTAACCAGAAACAATCTGATGAAGGCATACCGTGAGGATGCGGACACGCCGATGAAGGTCGGAAAGAAGGTTGTTGTAGTCGGCGGCGGTAACGTGGCAATGGATGCAGCGAGAACGGCACTTCGGCTCGGCGCGGAGGTACATGTCGTTTATCGTCGTTCGGAAGAAGAGCTTCCGGCGAGAAAAGAAGAAGTACATCATGCAAAGGAAGAGGGCATTATCTTTGACCTTTTGCAGAACCCGGTAGAGATTCTTACCGACGAAAATGACTGGGTAACCGGAGTGAAGATTGTAAAGATGGAGCTCGGTGAGCCGGATGCATCCGGAAGAAGAAGACCGATTGAAATTCCGAATTCCGAGTATACGATGGACTGCGATACCGTGATTATGTCTCTTGGAACTTCTCCGAATCCGTTGATCAGTTCCACAACAAAGGGACTGGATACAGACCGGAAGGGATGTATCATTGCGAAAGAGGAGAATGGAGCAACCACAAAGACGGCAGTCTATGCCGGCGGAGATGCGGTAACCGGTGCGGCAACCGTAATCCTTGCCATGGGAGCAGGAAAAAGCGGCAGCAAAGGGAATCGACGAGTTCTTGTCCAAGAAATAAAAAGATTTGCCAAGACGAAGGTATTTTTTTAGAATAAGAAACGGCATGGTCGAAAAGGACCATGCCGTTTTTCTTGCTATGCTTCGACGAATAGGAAAGAAGCTGCTGTAAAAGAGGTTTAGATTGCTCTTGTGTACTTCTTCAGGAATTCTTTCTCTTCGTCGTTTAAGTGCGGTGCAATCTCCTCGTATACTCTCTTGTGGTAATCGTTTAAGTATTTCTTGTTCTCTTCGTTCAGCATATCCGGATTGATGGCATCGAGATCGAAAAGGAACCAGAGTGATGGTCTCGAAGTAGAGGAACTGTCCATACTCATTCTTGGCACCGTTTCTGGCAAGAAGCTCGTTCTCCAGACGAATACCGTGAGAATCGGTAATGTAGAGACCCGGCTCATCGGTCAGAACCATGCCTTCCTGAATCTCTTCCGTTTCTCCCGCTCTCCACTTGTAACGGAAGCCTGCAGGACCTTCATGGATGTTCAGAAGATAGCCTACGCCGTGTCCTGTTCCGTGATTGAAGTTCATATCTCTATCCCAGAAAGGCTTTCTCGCAAGGATATCCAGAGTAAGACCGGTAGAACCCTGTAAGAATCTGGCATTCGCAAGCTGTAAGTTACTGATGGCAACAAGTGTAAAGTCGTCCTTCATCTGCTGCGGAATCTCACCGAACGCAAAGGTTCTTGTAATATCGGTAGAACCCTCATAGAAGCCTGCACCGGTATCACTTAAATACAGCGTTCCCGGATGGAATTCCACATCGGTTTCGGAGAAGAAGTATAGTGAACTACTGCGGAGTGCGGTCCGAAAGAGGAAATCGGCTCGAAGGAGTCCCGAATAAAGTTCCCCATCTCGGCACGGAATTCGTCAAGCTTTGCGGAAGCACTGATTTCCGTAATCTTGGTCTTTCCGACATTTTCCTTTAACCACTTCATGAAACGAACGTGTGCGATGCTGTCCTTGATTTCAGCCTTCTTGATATTCTCAACCTCAATCGGATTCTTCAAGGCCTTCATCAGAATTGCCGGATTTCTCTTGTTTACCGTATGCACGGAATCCGGGATATTGTTGTGAGATCGCGTAGTTCAGCTTTGCCTTATCAATCATGACATTGGCACCTGCCGGAAGCTTCTTTACATCTTCGTAAATCGCATTGTAGGGGTGGAAATTTACGCCTTCCTTCTTTAAGAGTGCTTTCAGTTTATCATCGAGCTTTCTCTCATCAATGTAGAGCTCAAAGCTATCCTTCTTGATGATGGCATAGGAGAGTACCAACGGGAAGAAGTCGATATCGTTACCGCGGATATTCAATGTCCAGCAAGTATCATCCAACGTGGAGACAATATGGGTGTCACAACCTGCATCAGCCATTTCCTTACGAATACGGGAGAGCTTGGAAGCAGTGCTTTCTCCGCTGTATTTTTCCTCCAGGAACCATGCCGGCTCTTCGGAAAGAGGAGGACGGTCATTCCAGATGGCATCAATCAAATCTTCCTGGTAATCTACCTTTGCGCCTTTTTTCTTTGCGATTTCAGCGTACTCTTCGCCTTCTCCGACAGAGACAACACGACCGTCGAAAGAAAGAGTCTGTCCTGCCTGTAGTGTATCCTCAAGATATGCAGTCAGAGTCGGAACACCCGGCTCACCCATCTTCATGAGCTCTACAGTGGTTCCTTCCAACTGCTTTTCCGGCCTGAAGGAAATACCGTCCATCTGTCCATAACTTGGCATCATGTAAAGTGATTATTGCGGTACCTGCTGATCCGGAGAAGCCGGTGATGAACTTTCTGGCTTTAAAGTGCTCCCCAACGTACTCACTCTGATGGAAATCTGCAGTCGGTACGATGTACATATCAATGTTTTTCCCGCATCAGCTTACGTAGTGCGGCTAGTCTCTCTGGTACTGTCATATTGCCCTCCTTAGTGATTGTAAAAGAGAAAATAGTCTTTCCTCTTTCCTGGAACAAACAAAGAAAAAAATAGCAAACTTTATTTGTTATTTTTTTCTGCCATTCCATTGTAACGCATTTTCCCTTTTGATTAAAGCTTTCCGGGAGAATAAGCCTATTTATAGAAAAAAAGGAATAAGATTCTTCCGACCTTTTCGCATTCTTTCCCTGTTTTATCGATTTACTCGTTCTCTGTCGATTTTTCACCGAGAATTAAATCGCTTGCATAAGGAAGGCTTTCAATCCAGTCACAGAAACTGTGCCATTCCATGAGTTTATGAGACTTTCTGCCAAAATACATATTAATGAGGTTTTCGTAATTCATGCTGCAAGTACGCATCTGGTTATAGGAACTCGGAAGAAGCTGGATCAGGGTGTACCAGTCTTCTTCTTCTTCTCTTCAACGAATTTCAGGCGGATGCGCTCCAGGTCTTCTATGGTTCGTTTTTAAGCTATGGAGACCTTCTTCTGTAAGATGGTCATGGGAAAAGTCGTCTAAAGTAAATTCTTTGGAGTGAATCTTATGCATGGTGGAAGTAGAATTTGCTACGGTGCTGATTTTATACGTGTCATATTCTTTCCACCAATAAAGAGGCGCAGTGATATCAACGGAAACAAAAATCTGTCGGATGTACTTTCTGTGGTCCGGCCCTGCAAGACGAAGTCTTTTTGCCAGAGATAGGTCATTCGGACCAAGGATATAGTTGCCCTTTTCATCATAGTGTGAATCGCCTCTTGCCCAGGAGTTCATGGGGTTTCTGGCTCCGCGAATGGCATTTTCAAGGTTCATTACAGAAGTGCGTTCTAATTGAATCATAGTCATCCTTTCTACATCGGGTTCTACTGCTTTTCAAGAGAAAGAAATTCAAGAGAAAGAAATTTTTCTCAAGAAAAGACCGTATATTGCAAAAACTGCGGGGGTAACTCTCGCCCTATTGTAGCTTGAAAGATTGCGCTTGAGAAGAGTTCCCCGTTGTTAAAATTAGATAAAGAGGAATTGATTAAAACATACGTTTGCATTAAAATAAAGAGAAATGTGTAAATGGGAAAAAAAGCGTAAATGGAAAATAAAGAAAGAAGCGTAAATGGAGTATGAGATAGAAGTAAAGGAAGGAGTAAGAGAGATAAGCAGGATTACAGCAGAGATGCGAAGAATCCTCCACGTGGATATGGATGCCTTCTATGCCTCCGTGGAGATACGGGACAACCCCGCTCTTTCCGGGAAAGCTTTGATTATCGGATCCAAACCGACGAAGCGAGGAGTGGTGTGCACCTGTAATTATGAAGCGAGAAAGTACGGCGTACATTCCGCGATGAACAGTAAGGAGGCTTTTCGGCTTTGTCCGAACGGAATTTTTCTTTATCCGGATTTCGAGAAATATAAAAGCGGTGTCGGCAGAATTCCATGCCATCCTGGAAAGATACACGAAGGTTGTGGAGTACATTGCATTAGACGAGGGATATCTGGATTTAACGGATACGACGAGAGATTTTTCAGAAGCGGAGCGTATCGGAAGGGAAATACAAAGAAGAGTTTCGGAGGAACTCGGTCTGAGCTGTTCCGTAGGGATTGCCTATGGAAAGACAGCGGCAAAAACAGCCAGTGAGGAGAAGAAGCCGGGAGGCTTATTTCTGATTCGAAGTAAAGAAGAGTTTGAAGCGCTGCTGAAGGACAGGGATGTGCGTTCTCTCTTTACCGTCGGAAAGAAAACGGCGGAAAAGCTCTATTCTCTCGGTATCCATACGGTGCGGGAAATGCAGGAGCGGGAGAAGGAAGTGCTCCGTTTTCTGGGGCATCAAGGGGAGATGCTCATCCGGCTCTCCCATGGGGTAGACGAACGGCAGGTTATTCCCTATCGACCGGAGGATAGCCAAAGCATCAGCAGGGAAATGACCTTTCAGGAGGATACGGAAGACTTTGCCTTTTTGGATGATGCTTTGTTTCTTCTTTCTTTTCGGGTGGAAAATAGAGCGAAGCGACATGGACTTTACGGACGGGGCGTGTCCTTAAAACTAACGTATCAGGGCATGAAGACCATTACCCGTTCTTCCCTGATGCAGGAAAGTACACAAAGTGCATTTACTCTTTATAGGAAAGCTTCCGAGATGCTTAAGAAAGTGCCAAAAGGCAGCGTGCGACTTATCGGGGAAGGGTTCTATCATTTAGAAGAAGAGGAAGGACGGCAACTTAGCTTTCTGGACATTTTTACAGCGGAAAAAGCGAGGGAAGAGAAAGAAATGGAGGAACGCTGGAAAGCGTTGGAAAAAAAGTACGGCAGTCTCTGTAAAGAACAAAGATCTGCCGTACTTTCCGGCGAACGAATCTATGATTTATTGGAAGAAATGCGGGCGTGTAGGGGATAACACAGGCTATCCTACCACTTCCACGCCCTCCGGCAGAAGCTCTGCATTCACGATGGCGTTTCCGCTCATTTTCACTCTCTTTAGGTTCGGGAGATTCCGAAGAACGGAGATGTCGGTGATATAGTTATTCGAGAAATCCACTTCCTCCAGGCTGGTCAGTCCATCCAGGCAATCCAGGCTTTGCAGTTTATTGTTACTGATGTCGAGACTCTTTAACGCCTTGTAATGAGAAAGGAAAGGCTTAATGTTGGTGGAAAAATCTTCCGACTCGTTATCTATATTCCGAAGAATAGCCTGTGTGAGAGTCAGGGACTCCACCGTGTTGTCATCCCCCATGCGGCTTAGGGAAACGGGAAGGACAGGATCGCTACTTGCTGCTTGGTTTTTGTTCGGTGTGAAAAGGAGTTCTTTTACCCCGGTATTCGTAAAAGTCTCTGTATAATCCTTATAGCGGCTGAAGGGGGAATCCTGAAATTCCAGCCGTGAAAGAGAGGGAAGCGCCCGAAGGACAGGTCCGAGGTCCGGCTCCACCTCATCGGTAATGCCGTTTCCTATGATGGTAAGGTTCGTTAAAGCATTCATCCCTTGCAGGAAATCGGCGCTGTATTCACTGCCATAGTTATCAATGGTGAGATTCTTTATAGAAGGCATGTGGGAAATGGAATCTCGGTCCATGGAATAACACTTCACATTTTCCAGCGCACTTAAACCATGTAAGTCGGGAACACCATACGTGTGATAGCCGAGGGAAAGCGTCTGTAAAGAACTGAGGGTGCTGAGCGCATTGACATTTTCCAGAGAAGAGCAGTCAATAGAGAGGCTATTTAAGGAAAGATGCCCCGATAAACCGTCCAGATTCAAAATCGCGAGATCTTCCAAGTTTAGAGACTTTAATTTCGGCATGTTCTGCACGAAGCTTAAGTCCTTCACATCCTTTAAATTCCGTAAGGAAAGCTGCTCCAGCTGCGGCATACCGGAAAGTACCCCGAGATTTTCCACGGTAGAATCATTCGTTCCCAGTAGATCCAGCTTACTTAAGCTGCTTAAAGAAGAAAGAGGGGAAAGGTCCGTGGGCTTGTCTCCATAGAGCCCCAGAGCAAGCGTCTTGAGCTTCGGAAAGTTTCGAAGGAACAGAAGCCCCTTCGTATAGTCATCATCGATATGAACAGTGAGCTCTTCCAGAGAAGAAAATGCCTTAAAGGGAGCGTCCGGGTCTTCCTTCTTTTCTTCGTCGGAGTAGGAATCACCGGTAGCATCATCGTCCAGAAGAATGTTATAGAGACCTAGAATCTGATCAGGACTCGCGAAAAGTTTCGAGACAGTTTGAAAGTCCTCATTTTGTCCGGAAAAATAGCGGAGATTGGTCAGATTCTTCAGTGTCTTCGCATCGGAGTCGGCATCATAGTTGAAATGCACCTGATATCCAAGGGAGAGCGTGGTGAGCCCCGTAAAAACTTGCATATCCGCTTCGTCAAGGCTGTCCGTGGCAGGAAGATAAATCGTTTCCGGATCCTTTGCCGTGCCGTCCTCATTCACAGACTTTGCATAGTTAAACTGCCACTGCTCGCTTTTATCGGCATCGGAACTATTCACTATTTGGATGGACAAGGCTGCAATGGAGTGATAATCCTCCGTTGTGATATCCTTTAGTTGCTTTCCGAAAGCCTTTTCTACGAAGCTCTTCACGGTTTCATCCTCCGGCACGGTACGGAACTTTGCCGTCGTCCGGGAGGCGCTTGTATGAGACGGGTGAGAGGTACGTGCAATATTACTGAGAATGAGCATCAAGAAAATAAAAACAATTCCGCCAATGATGGCTAACGCCTGTATTGCACCGAGATCCTGTCTTACCGGAGCACTTCTTTGCCCCATATTAACATTATCGATATGGATGTTTTGTGTAATGTTCGGCTTATTCGGCTCGATATAGACCTTCGTCTTGCAATAGGCGCAGGTAACGAAGCCTTCCTTCATTCCATCCGGAATCGTGAGTGTTCCGTGGCAGTTCGGGCATTCCATTTTTGTAAGATTCATCTTCTTGCTCCCTTTGTCAAAAATACTTTTTGAAAAAGAATCTGTCCGTCATCAAATCCCTCTTCTATACGGAAAGAGGAGAAGAATCTGTCGACCATCCTATTCTTTCTTTTAAAATAGGAAAAAGCGGATACTTTTCGAACTTTTTAAGTATAGCATAAGCGAGTGCAGTGCGCGAGAAAAAGAGTAGAATAAGGGAAAGTTTTTTAGCAGGAAAAAAGAGAAAGCTGCCATCTTGAGTGGAAAGGATGCATGGAGTACAAGAGCTGTCCCCCGGCTCCATATCCCGGAGATGACTTTCTCACGGCTCTTTTTTATGTTAAGCTGTTCCGGTGCGAAAGAGTTGTGTGAAGGAAGGCTTAAAGTGGAGGAACAGATTATGCTTATAGAAGAATTGAGGGAGAAAATATGACGAATTTGGTTTTTCCCTTGGTTTCCAAAATACTCTCCCTGCTTGTTCTGGTAGGAACAGGGGTAGTACTAGTTAAAACGAAACTGTTAAAAAAGGAAGACAGTGTTGCTTTATCGAAGATTTCGGTCTTTCTCCTGTCTCCCTGTGTTATCGTGAATTCCTTTTCCATGAAGGTAGACGGAAAAGCGGGACAAAGCCTTCTACTCTGCTTCTTCTATGCCATTTTGGCAAACTTTCTTTTCTCTTTCTCGGGACATTGCTTAGAAAGCCTCTTCATTTAAGTCCTGTAGAGGAAATGTCTCTGGAATACACGAACTGCGGCAATTTTGTTCTTCCCATCGTCGCGAGTGTCCTGGGAGAGGAGTATCTGCTCTATGTATCGGCTTATATCACCGTATACAATCTCTTGGTCTGGACACACGGCATTCATTTGTTTCAGGGGAAAGAGGAGCAATCAAAAGGAGAACCGTCTATAGGGGGACAGAAACAAAAAAAGCCTTTCTTAAAATCCTGCTTAACCCGAACATTCTTGCCATTCTTTTTGGTGTATTTTTGTTCTTCACGAAGGTTTCGCTCCCGGCACCGATTTCCCTTGCCATCTCGGATTTGGGGAAAATGATTGGGCCTATCAGTATGTTGATTACCGGTATCATTTTGGGCAGTATGTCTTTCAAAAAGATTTTATCTTATCGAAGAATCTATATGGTTACGGCTTTCCGTCTGCTTTTCTTTCCTTTTATCTACCTTTTTGCTGATTTCTGTGCTCGGCAGGATAGACGGCTTTCTGGACAATCCCGTCCTTTTCCTCGTGACCTTTTTAAGTGCCATGGCTCCGGCGACGCGAACGTTTCCCAGTTTGCCATCCTCTATGGAAAAGAAGAGGAGTATGCAAGCTGTATCAACATTTTCACGACCCTCTGTACCATCTTTTCCGTGCCGATTCTGGTGTATCTTAGCGGGGTGATTCTGAAGTAGGAGGGAATCTGAAATTTCCCGTTAAGAAATCGATTTCCACCACCTCATCCGCCACTTCCTGTAAAAAGGCATAGTCGTGAGACACAAGGAAGAAGATTCGATCCTCTCGAATAGCGGACTTTAAGAGACGGGCGATGCGAAGCATATTTTTCTGATCCATGCCGCTGGTGGGCTCATCAAAGAAGAAAAGCTTTGCCTCCTGATAGAGGGTTGCGGCAAGGGCAAGACGTTGCTTTTGTCCGCCGGAAAGACTCATGGGATGGCGGTCTTTTAGCTCGGATAGTCCCAGCGCATTGAGGAGTTCTTCTTTTGTCGTATTGTGTGGCTTTGTCTTCTTTTGTTCGTTTTCTTGCCCGTCTATTATCCCTTTGCATCTCTCTTTCAGACTTCGTTTTTGTCCTGTCTTCCCCAGTTCCATCTCTTCTTCCACGGAGTCTCCGAACAATTGCTGATTCACGTCCTGCATAACCATCGCGGAAAGAGCAAGGCGCTGTCTTTTTGAGAGCTCTTTTTCGAAAAAGAGAAAAATGGCTACCTTTTTTTCGTTCTCTAAACCGCTGAGTTTGCGAAGAAAGGTGGATTTACCAATTCCATTTTTCTCCCACTATACCGTAAATCTTACCAAAGGAAAAAAAGAGGCACAGTGTTCTTCCTCTTGATATCTTAGTTCTCCTTCATTTTCCCATTCCGGAAGAGAAAGGCTCGGTTTGTTTCTGTCGCGAAGCCCCATGGCTTTGCTATTTTCCTCCGGAAGTGCCAGAAAATCCTCCCGGGAAAATAACTTGCTGAGTCTTCCCTTTTCTAAAAAGGCCACCCGGTCAACGAAGTCCATCAGATAGTAAAGGCGATGTTCAGCCACAAGAATCGACATCCCTTTTTCCTTCAGGGTCTGGAGCATCGTTTTTAGAACGGCAATGGAGCCTTCATCCAGGTTGGAAGAGGGCTCGTCCAGAACAAGGAAGGGACAGCCGGAGAGGTAGGCGGAAGCAAGGGCAAGAATCTGCTTTTCACCTCCGGATAAGGCGAAGATATTTCGCCCAAGCAGTTTTTCAATGGGGAAAATGGAGAGAAGATCTTCCATTCGCCTGTCCATTTTCCGCCCGGTTCAGTCCCATATTTTTCCATGGTAAAGAGCAATTCTCTTGTGGTGTTGATGTTAAAAAAATGGGTTTTCGGATTTTGGAAAACGGTGGCAATCTGTAGGGCGATTTTGTAAATGGGAAGGGAAGACAAGTCTTCTCCCTGAAAAAGGACCTTCCCCTTGCTTTTTCCGTTGTAGTACTGATAAGCCAGACCGTTTACGGCATGAATCAGGGAGGATTTCCCGCTGCCGCTTTCTCCCGTAAGAAGCAGACATTCCCCTCTTTCATGGTCAGGGAAATATCCTGTAGCACCAGGGGCACTCTCCCCGTAGGATAAAGAAAAATCTTCGAAAGAAAGCATAAAAAAACTCCTTTTTTTTCGTCAATAGTGTAGTCACCGAATTCCCAAATAGTGTAGTCAGCGAACTCCAAAATAGCTTAGCCCCAGTATCAGCAGGATTGAAAATAGAAAAACAGCGTCCACGATTTGCAGACGAACCGTATTGTAGCGCGTCTTTTTGACGGGATTCTCGATGCATTTGCATTCCGCCGCCTTCGCGATGTCCTCCGCAATATTCGCGGAAATGATGAGGAGGGGAATGGAAACATAGAGCAGATTCTGCATCGGATTCCAAGTTCGAATTCCCCGAATCTTCATGGCTCGTTCGATGGCTTTTTTCTCTTCCGTGAAGGCGGGAAAAAAACGGAACATCACGGCTATAGGGATGGAAATGCATTGGGGGATATGGAGAAAATCCATGGAACTTAAGATGGCGCCCACATCCGAAGTTCGCATGAAAAAGCTTCCTGCAAGATAGGGTAAAAAAAGCAGACGAAAAATATAGAGAAAGGAAAAGAGGATGCGTAAGGGGACCGGCATAAAATACTGGGCGGAATACCCCGGAATAAAGCAGAGTGCGGCAAAAAAACAAGAGGGGCGAACAGCGCAGTTCTTCGGAAACCGTTCAGAAAGAAGAAGACAGAGAAGAGAAGCACCACTGCCCATTCTCCGTAAAAGGGCAGATAGTGCATGATCGTGAAGCCTAAAAACAGTAAAACGAGAAGTTTCGTAATCGGGTTTGGATTAAAGGGATTCCGCTTTTCCGCCCAGGGCTTTTCTTTAATGGTACGCTCTAAATTACTTTTATTTTGCATTATTTTGCTCCGTCTTGCTATACAATTCCCGCTTTTTCAAAATGTTTCTTCAATAGCTTTCTTCCGAGCAAAGCACCGAGAAGTCCGAAAAGGAAGGTGCAGACATAAACGATAGCCATATTTTGCGCGCTGAGCAGCTTTTCAACGGCATTTCCGTAATTCTCTCCCATTTCTTTGATAACCATCTCCATATAACGCTCTTTTAACAGAAGCATTTGCAGAAGGGAATTGCAGGGCCAGAGACTGAAGACCGCATAGCTTAGCATCGTGGCAGAACCGGACTGATGGTTTCCCATCCGCCGGATGCCTTCTGCAAGGAGGCAGAAAAGAAGGGAGAAGAGGGGCACCACAAAGGTATGCCCGAATAGGAACATGATACAGGGGGTAATCATGCCGAAAATGAGAAGCCCGAAGGGTTTATTCACCTTTGCCATAAAGAGCATAACGATAGGCCCGCCGATAAGCGCATAGGCGGCAGGGTAGACAAGATACAGAATCGGAACGACGCCCATCATGCCGACGGCAAACATACAGATAAAAGTAAATCACGGCAAAAACACCGATCGACACCAGGTCTTTAATGGTCAGTTTATTTCTATTCATAAGGCAAATCTTCCTTTCGTAACGCACATCTTCCTTTCGCAACGTACGTCTTCAGTCCTTGTTCCGAAAATATTCTGGAATCCGTTTTATAAGGCTTTGGATTTTTGTCTCGATACGGCTTTTAATAGCTGAATTCTTCGGCAAGCCGGCTCTTTTCTACCAGATTCCGATAGACTTTGGAGCGCTCCAGCAGTTCTTCGTGGGTACCCACCGCATCCACCTCACCGGAGGACAGCACCAGGATACGGTCTGCTTTCTCAATGGACTTCATTCGGTGGGAAATCAGGACAACGGTTCGATTTTTTCCGCGGATTAAGCTACTGAGGCTTTCCTGAATTTTTCTTTCGTTATCAATATCCAGATTTGCGGCAATTTCATCTAAGAGAAGTATAGGAGCATCCTTTAAGAAGGCTCTTGCGATAGAAAGACGCTGTCTTTCTCCGCCGGAGAGCTCTGCGCCGTTTTTCTCCGATTCTGGTTTGGAAGCCATCGGGAAGCTTCTCGATAAAGTCCAGGCAGTTGGCAAGACGTGCCGCTTCCCGCACTTCCTCTTCCGTGGCATCCTCTCTTCCCAGACGGATATTTTCCAGAATGGTGGTATTAAAGAGGTTCACTTCCTGAAAGACGATGGAGATTTTTTGGAAAATGGAGTCGGTGGCTGTGTTTTGTAAATCCTTTCCGCCGATGAAAATCTTTCCGGAATTTGCATCATAAAGTCTGGAGAGTAAGCGTAAAATGGTGGTTTTTCCGCAGCCGGAGGGGCCTACTAAAGCGAAAAGTTCTCCTTCCTTTACCGACATGGTGACGTCTTTCAGAATCGCCCTGTCTTCATTGTAGGAGAAGGACACATTCTGAAAATCAATGGAGAAGTCGGAAAGGGTTGTACTGAGCCCTTCCTGCTTCTTTGCCGCCTTGATTTCGGAGATGCGCTGCACCGCCGGTGCGATATAGAAGATCTCCATCAGGCTTTCCTTGGAAATGTCGAAGATTTCCTTTAATTTCATGGAGGCGATGATAAAGCCTAAGAGTAGAGAATGGAAATGCTGCCACTTTGATAGAGCGGGAAACCGACGAAAATTACCGTAGCAACACTCAGGAAAGCAAAAAAATGGCAGAGCATCCCACGACGATAAAGGAGCTCATTTCCGTCTTCAAGTGGAGCTTTTCTTGCTTGTCCATTTTTTGAAATAAGGCTTCTCTAACCTCCTTGTCAGGGAGAAAGCTGCTGATTTCCTGATGCAGGTCGATATGTTCCTGGAAAGCTTCCGCATTTTCCCGCAAAAGATGATAGTACTTCTGATTGTTTTGCACTACGAGCTTTCTGGATAAGGGAATCAAAAGAAAGCTGAAAATCGCAGGGAGAAGGGTGGCAAGGGACAGCTTCCAGTTTGAGAAGCACATCAGGATTCCCATAATCGGGAAGAAGAAAAACATGGCCGCGATTTTCGGAACAGAATGGCTTAGGGCGTGTTCAATCCTCTCCACGTCAGACATAATGCTTTCCGACAAATCACTTAAGTCATGCTTGGAAAAATAGGCAATGGGAAGGTCTGCCAGGGTTTCCGCAATGTTCTTTCTTAAGTTTGCGGATTCTTTGTAGGTCGCATTATAGAGGCAGACATATTCCTTGGAAAGCAGGAGGTAGAGAAGGAGCAGGATACCGAGCGCCGGAACAATCAGCTCCCATGGCGAGAAGGCATTCCTATCCGTATTTTCCAGAAGGAGCTTTGCGATATAGAGTAAGAGCATAACGGGGCCCATGTTGATGCAATAGCTAAGAAAGCAGTAGAGGCTGGCTTTTTGCAGGTTTTTTGCACCCTGCTCCGTAAGGGAGAACTGTTTTTTGAACCAATTCATCATTTGTTTATCCTCCAATCTTCCGTAGTTTGATAAAGTTCCCAGAGCTTTTTATAACGACTGTCTCTTTGCAGAAGCTCCTTACCGCTTCCCCGTTCCACAATCTTTCCCTCTTCCAAAACCAGTATTTCATGCAAGCCTTGAATACTGGACAGGCGGTGAGCAATCATAATCACGGTTTTCCCCTGAATCAGATTCTTAAACGCATTTTGCAGGGCATACTCCTGATCCGCATCGATGGAAGCACTGGCTTCGTCCAGAATTACGATGGGAGCATCCTTTAAGATGGCTCTGGCAATGGCGATTCTTTGTTTTTCTCCACCGGAAAGGTAAACGCCTTTTGCACCGATTAAGGTATTTTCTTTCTCGGGAAAACGCTCCAGAATTTCCCTGCAACCTGCCAAGTCCAAAGCCCGATGGACTTCTTCTAAAGTAGCATCCGGTTTTCCTAAGAGTACATTTTCATAAATCGTCTTATGGAAGAGCTTGCTGTCCTGGAAAACGAAGGAGATAGCCTTACAAAGGGCATTCTTGCTGTAGCTTTCAATGGGGAGATCCCCGATTCGAATCTGCCCTTTATCCGCTTTGTAGAAGCCGGAGAAAAAGCTTTGCAATGGTGGATTTTTCCCGAACCGGAGTGCCCCACAAGGGCATAGCTTTTTCCTTCTTCCAAACGGAAGGAAAGCCCTTCCAAAACTTTCTTGTCTCCGTAGGAGAAATCTACATCTTGAAACTCCATGCTGTAATTGGGGAAATTTTCTTCTTTGCCGTATTGTAGGCTGTCTTCCTGCATTGCCTTGTAGAGCTTTTCCATTTCATCGATGGCAAAGCTTGCATTGAAAATGTACATGCCGGACCACATGACTTTCATGAAAGCTACCATGATGACGCCGTCCAGAAAGAAAATCATAATCAAATCGATAATCAGTTTTTCGGGTTGGGGTTCTTTTACCAGAAGAAAGGACAGGGGAATCGAAAGAATCGGAATTAAGCCTAGGAAGATCCATTGGTAGAGAACATAGGGCGTTTTACAGCTTAAACTGTATTCAAAGGCGTATTTTGCATAGTTTTCAATGGCTTCTTTCATGGCTTTGAAGCTTTGCAAGCGATTTCCGAAGAGCTTTACGACCTGAATACCGCGAACATACTCCACGGTTTCTGCACTGAGATGATTTAAGGATTCCTGATAAAACTTCATAAACTGGCTGCCGCCCATCATTTTTCTGGAGGAAGAAGCCGCTAACGAGAACCAGAAGCAGGAGAATCACCCCCACCCGAAGACTTACAAAGAAGCCGAGAGCCAGGGTAAGGAGGGGCACAAGAAAAGCCTGGGCACTGTCCGGAATCATGTGGGCCACTGCCTGATGGGTTTTCTCTGCGTTACTGTCAATGGTTTTTCGAATATAGCCGGAAGAATGCAGGTCATAAAAACGAAATGAAGCGGATGCCAGTCCTTCAATCCCTTTCTTCCGGAGATTCGTCTCCAGCCGGAAGGCAAAGATGTGGGATAAAACGCCGGAAAAGAGATAGCAAAGTCCTGCCAGAGTAAGGGCAAGAACAATTTTTCAGACTCATGGCGTAGCTTTGCCCTTCATCTCGGAAAAGGATGAGGTTTTCCAGAAAAGAAGTAGAGGAGCATATAGGCGTAGACCAGAATCACTCCGGAAAGAAGGGAAGTCAGGATAGAAAAGGATTCCCGGCACGATTTTTTTCCGGAACGTAGTGAAATACTTTTTTTGTAAACGTTCATGGGTGCCTCCTAAATATTGTTAGTAAGAACTATCTAAAAAAAGTAAACAGTTAAACATAAGATCAATGCATATCATATAATAGTTAGTCATGTATAACAATAGATAGAGAAGTATTTTTGATCATTGTTCCCTATAAAAAGTTTATTTTTCAGAGATAAATTTTTTTAAATAGAAAAAAATGGGATGGAGATCAGTATAGTTTGCATTAAAGGAAAAAAGTTTTTTAGGATGGGAAAAAGTTTTGCCATGTGGTATATTCTTTTAATTCATTTCGCTTACGAAATGAGCTGGAAATCCGCAAGGAGAATATTGCGGTGATAGCAAAAGGATGTTTTTAAAGAGGATGAATAAAGCTGTTTTTTAATAAAAATGGAGGGAGAAGAGATGAAAACAAGAAAGGAAGCGTGTGACTATGCTTTGTCCTTTCCGGAGAGTTATGCGGAAAATCCTTTTCCGAAAGCGGACTGGACGCTGATCCGTTTTAAGGAGAATCAGAAAGCCTTTCTTTTTGTTTATGATAAAGATGGCTTTGTGAGGCTGAATGTGAAACTGACCCCTTCTTCGAGGGAGTATTATCGAACGGTTTATGCTTCGGTACAGGCGGCATATCATCAGAATAAAGAGCATTGGAACAGTATTATTCTGGACGGAACGGTTCCGGAAGAGGATATCGGGAAAATGATAGAAGAGAGCTACCGCCTGGTATCCGATACAGCGACGAAGCGGATTTATGAAGCGGTGAAAAGAATTCCCAAAGGCTGTGTCGCAAGCTATAAGGAGGTTGCGGAAATGGCGGGAAATGAGAAAATGTCTCGTGCTGTAGGAAATGCACTTCACAAGAATCCGGATCCGCAGCACATTCCTTGTCATAGAGTCGTAAACAGTAAGGGTGAGCTTGCTCCCGGTTTTGCCTTCGGCGGTGAAGAGGAGCAGAGGAAGCGACTTGAAAAAGAGGGTGTGGAAGTGAAGGACGGGAAGGTAGACTTGAAAAAGTACAGGGATGGATGGAAAAAGGAAGGACGGCTCCATGGAAGAAGAATTCAGAAAAATGCGGAGATTTAAGCAGGAAATTACGAAGGAGGAATGCATAAAGGTGTTAAGAGAAGCGCCAAGAGGCGTACTCGCGCTCCACGGAGAGAACGGTTATCCTTATGCAATCCCTTTGAATCAGTTTTATAACGACGAAGACGGGAAACTCTATTTTCACGGAGCATTACAGGGATTAAAGCTCGATTTGCTGGCAAAGGACAAGAAAGTTTGCTTTACGACAATAGACGAAGGCTTTAAGAAGGAGGGAGAGTGGCCCTGGCACTTTCGTTCGGTGGTTTGCTTAGGAAAAAAATGGAAATCGTAGAAGACAGGGAAAAGGTGCTCCATTTGTAGAAAGCTTGCAGAACGATTCTATCCGACAGAGGAATCCATGAAGAGGAAATCCGAAAAGCGGGAAGCAGGGTAAATGTACTGGTGATGACGATTGACCGAATGAGCGGAAAACTCGTGAAAGAAGCATAGACAAAGGATAAATCTATGGCGGGTTTGGATGTCGCCGCTGCTTCGGTAAAACCTTATCCGAATGTGGAGGATAGGAAAACAGGCTGTTCCATGATAGAATCTTTCCTAAAGACAGAGGTCTTTAGAAGTTTCTGTTTTGGAACGGCTTTTTTTCGTGCATCGTTCCTGTTCCTTTTATTCATTATTTATTCTCTGTTTATTCTCTGTTTATTCTCTGTTTATTCTCCTTTCTACTCAATTTATTTGGTCTTCTGCATTTATCAGAATCTGCTTCTTCACCTTTTTCTTTCTTTTGCCGGTAAAAGGAGGCAATATGACATTTCTTCAACCCCGAAAAATGAAAGCAGCGCTACTTCTTCTTTTGTTCTGTACTTTCCTCTTCGTATTTCTCTCTATAAAGAGCGTGACAAAAACAATCTTTGTCAGCAAAGCCGGAGAAAAAGGCAGAGTGGACTTCTTCGAAACGGAACAGACTGTGATAGAACGGTCGACGGAGAAGAAAGCACAGAAGGTGGAAGAAGAAAAGAGGGCGGAAAAGCCGGGGGAAGAAAAGCAAAGTCGGGAAAAACAAACAGAACCGAGTACAACGGAGCCAGATGTGACGGAAGCAAGGGGAAATGCGCATTCGGCAGAAGAAACGAGGGCGGCGGCTGTTTCGAAGGAAAAGAAAAAGCGAAGGAAAAAAATCAATATTAATCGGGCTTCCAGGAAGGAACTACAGAAATTAAAGGAATCGGACCGTCGACGGCAAAGAGCATCATTCTTTACCGTGAGGAATATGGCGCATTTTTCAGAGATAGAAGAAATTATGAATGTGAAACGGATTGGAGAGAAGACCTTTGCAAAGATTAAAGAACAGATTACGGTGAAAGAGGAAGAATAGCAGCGCATCTATCCATCTTCCTATTCTGGATATAGGAAAGCGATAGAATAAAAAAACGGATAGGTGGAGAATCCCGGCGTCCTTCTTCTTCATGGAAAAATAGATAGAATATTGTAAGCTTTAGCTCTTGTACTTTTCTTTTCAGCCGATTATCATTTGAGGATAGTTTCTTGTATTAAGCTATATCTGTTTTAAGGAAGAGGCGGAGAGCCGGAGAAGGGATTGGAGAGGAAATGCAGAGTACTTTTAGACCGGAGGATGGGCATCATAAGAGAAGGAACGGGAAGATTTCGTCTAAAAGAGCGATATTGCTGCGAAAAGGCTGTTCTATTTTCCTTTGTTTTATCTTCTATTTTTTCCGCTCAGTCTTTCGGGGAAGAGAGGGTCTATGGAATCAGTTCCTACGGTCCGGTCTCTGTAAACGGATATGGAGTCGGCCGGGGGAAAGATCCAAGCTACGAATATATTGAGGATCTGCTTTACAATAACAATTCTTCCAATAATCCAAAAGAATAGCAGCAGTGTAAATAATACGAACGCAGGAACAAATGCCGGTCCGAACGGGAGCGGAAAAAAACCGCCGCTCCTTTTTAGAAACCTTGCACAGCTCTCCCGGAACGGAGCGACAAAGACCCTTTCCACAGAGATTGATGCAAAGTATGCAGTGGTTTTTGATTTGGATAATGGCAGTATATTGGGTGAAAAGAATGCGGGAGAGACGATGACGCCTGCTTCCATGACGAAGGTGATGACTTTGCTTCTGTGCGTGGAGAATCTTTCCGATCCGGAGAAAAAGCTTACTATCACAGAGGATATTGTAAATTATATCCAGCAAAGAGGGGCGAGCAATTGCGGTTTTTGTGGTAGGAGAAGAGGTTCCCGTGAAGGACTTGTTTTACGGGGTCATCCTGCCTTCGGGAGCGGATGCCGTCCTTGCCCTTACGAAGGAAGTTGCCGGATCGGAAAGCGCTTTTGTCGAGAAGATGAACCAGAGAGCGAGAGAGATGGGCCTGTCTTCGCAGTGCCATTTTCAAAATGCAACCGGACTCTATCATGCGACGCATCACATGACGGTGAAGGATATGGGGCAGATTATGGCGATGGCTATGCAGAATCCTCTTGCAAGAGAAGTTCTGATGAAAGAACAGTACCAGACGTCACCGACGAATAAACACGGTAACGGTTTGAAATTCACGAACTTATTCCTTCAGCGGATTAAAACGCAGGATACAGGTGGCGCAACGGTACAGATGGCGAAAACCGGATATGTCAGCCAGTCTAAGTTCTGTGTGGTCAGCAGCGGAAGAGGGAAGAATGGAAAGAATCTTCTGATTGTGACCGGAGGCAGTGCAAGTGCATGGCAGGCTGTAAAGGATCAGGCGGTGCTGTATAAACGCTTTGGGGCGTAAGAGAGTAGGAGGGAAGCATGCCGATAAAAGTACAGAATAATTTACCTGCAAAGCATATTCTGGAATCGGAAAATATCTTTGTGATGGATGAGAACCGTGCGGTTTCCCAGAATATCCGTCCGCTCAAGATTTTTGATTTTTGAATCTTATGCCTTTGAAAGAGGACACGGAGTTGGATCTTCTCCGCGTGCTTTCGAACTTTCCGATCCAGACGGAAGTTACGTTTATGAAAGTCTCCAGTCATCAGGCGACACATACCAGTTCGACGCATCTTAATGCGTTTTATGTAGAGTTTCGGGATATTCAGGAGAAGAATTATGACGGCATGATCATCACCGGCGCGCCGGTAGAAAAGATGGACTTCTCCGAGGTGGAATACTGGAAGGAACTTACGGAGATTATGGATTGGACGAAGACCCATGTCTTTTCTACCTTCCATATCTGCTGGGGGGCACAGGCAGGACTTTTTTATCATTACGGTATTCAGAAAGTTTTATTGAAGAAGAAGCTGAGCGGCGTATATAAGCATCGCGTATTGCATCGGAAGAAAATGTTGATGCGCGGGATGGATGATGCGTTTTATGTTCCGCAATCCCGTTACACCGGCTTAGATGAGGATGCGCTTAGAAGAAATAAAGAGTTGTATGTAGTTGCGGACAGTGAAGAATGTGGAAGTTATCTGATTCTAGCCTGTTCTTCCAGACAAATCTTTGTGACGGGACACTCCGAGTATGACCGTTATGACCTGGATAAGGAATATAGGCGGGATCTCGACAGAGGACTGAAGCCGGATGTTCCGGTGCACTATTATCCGGAGGACAATCCGGAGAAAGAGCCGATTTTATCCTGGCGTTCCGGATCGAATTGCATCTATAGCAACTGGTTGAATTTTGTCTACCAGGAGACACCGTATGATTTAGCGGAATTACATCCGGTCACGGAGGACAGTTATCTGAGAGAGGACCATAGTAGCGAACGGGACAGTACCGTAAGCAAAGGATAAAAGAGAGAGACAATCGGCAGTTAAAAAATAGAAAGGACAGAGTTATGGATGCAGTAGAACGTTTAATTTCTTATTTAAAAAGTGGACACAAGGTCGGTTCCGGATCAGGAGAAGATTCCTTCCAGTGAAAAACAGTTTAACCTTGCACGAATTCTGGAAAAAGAATTAAAGGAACTTGGCGTTTCGGATGTTCGCCTGGATGAGCATTGCTACGTATACGGAAGGATTTTATCCAACCTTTCCGGTGAGGCGAAGGAAAAGACGCCTGCTATCGGCTTTATTTCCCACATGGATACTTCTCCTTCCGCAAGCGGAGAAAATGTGCAGCCTCGTATTGTGAAAAACTATGACGGAAAAGAGATTCGTTTAAATGAGGAAGAACAGTTGTCTCCGAAGGTCTTTCCAAGACTTCTTGAGCAGGTCGGGGATGATTTGATGGTTGCGGACGGAAGAACGCTTCTCGGGGCGGATGACAAGGCAGGGGTTGCGGAGATAATGGCCATGATTGCCCATTTGCAGCAGCATCCGGAGATTTTGCACGGGGATATCGCGATCGGCTTCACTCCGGATGAAGAGGTAGGCTGCGGCGCATCTCTTTTTGATGTAGCGGGATTCAAGGCGGATTTTGCTTATACAGTGGATGGCGGACAGCTGGGAGGCGTAGAATATGAGAACTTCAATGCAGCCTCAGCACGCCTAAAGATTCATGGCGTCAATGTACACCCCGGCTCAGCGAAGGGAAAGATGCTGAATGCCGTCCTCCTTGCTATGGAATTCAACAGTATGCTTCCTCCCTGCATCCCGGCAAATACGGAAGGGTATGAAGGTTTCTTCCACCTCTGCTCTATGTCAGGGGAAGAGAGTCATGCGGAGATGGAGTACATTATTCGTGACCACGATAAGGAAAAAGTTTGAAGAAAAGAAGAAGATTTTTCAGGATATAGCGGAAAAACTGAACCGGAAGTATGGGGAAAAAGGCGCTTCGTTCGAAGCGGTTGTCAAAAGACTCCTATTATAATATGGCGGAGATGCTGAAGGACCGCATGGATATAGTGGAAACGGCGAAGAAGGCTTTCGAGAAAGAAGGAGTTACGCCTATTGTGACACCGATACGTGGCGGGACGGATGGCGCAAGTCTCTCCTATAAGGGACTTCCCTGCCCGAATCTTTCCACCGGTGGAGATAATTTTCATGGCATTTATGAGTATCTGAATCTCAATGCATTCTATAAAAATGATTGATGTGCTTGTTCGCATTGTGGAAGAAGTCGTTGCCCGTTAAATTCCGTTTTGCTTTACATGATAAGAGATTGAACCGCTCTACAGCCTTTGTGTATCAAACTGTAGAGCGGTTTTTGCCAACACGTTTTGTCCTATAACCCGCGAGCGATACTCGTTAAGAATCAAAGAAGAGGTGCAGTCATTCGACTGCACCTCTTCCATAAACAATCCTTTTAACACTTACTACTTTTTCGAGCAATCCACAAAGTAATGTATGAAACACTCTATGGATTTCGCTATTCCTGAATACTTCTTGCGCTCGAGCGAGTTGCTTTATGCCCTGCTCGTCATCGCAATATATATTTTTTCTATTTTTCTATGAGTTTCCCTTATATTTTTAACTCATACGATATTCAATTATTTTATGTAGCCATTGGTTTATACCGCCTTTTTATTTCAGCCTTTTTATATTTTTAAAAATGGACTCGCACCATAGATTTTCTAAAAATACAAATGGTTGATGGGGTATCTTCCTTTTTCTCTTTTTGAAGGTCTCTTCGTTTCGGAAAATAAGAAGAAAGTCTTCTACAAACCGATAGCCTAATGCTACGCAAAATATTCGTTTTCTCTTAACTAAGATTTTTCCTTCAAAAAGAAGTACTGCTCTGGGTCCATCGGATTGTACCTCTCTTTCTTTGTTATCGTTCGCAAGCTTACCGCTTGCACTTTGCGTTAGTCCTTCTCCTTTCTCTTCAGAGAAGAAGCTTTTTCGCATTGCTTTTTTCTGTTCTGTCTGCACTATAGCACAAGAAATTTCTTTTTGTAAATAGAAATATAAAAATATTATTTTTATTTTTAATTGTTTTTTTATTACAAAATGAAAAATAATTTCATTCAAGAAGGGTATGGCATAAAGGAAGAGATTTTTGCCCTTCTTTTTGCTATACTAAGTAAATGCCTAAAGACAGTCGTTTACTTGTACAGAAAGGGGAGAGCCGTGTTTTCGTTTTTCAAAGACAGATGCGGAGAAGAAAAAAATGGAGAGAAAGCCTTTGCATTGCGAAAGGATTCTCATCACGGGAGTTGAAAGAATGGAATACGGCATTGAGAGCCGCCTGCTCGAGCATCCTTCTTTTCTCTCTTCGGAGACAGTCTTCACCTATGTCAGTATGGAAGAAGAACCGGATACAAGAGAGCTGATTTCCACAGCGCTTTCTATGGGAAAGGAAGTGTTTGTTCCGCGATGCATACCCGGAAAAGAACGGCAAATGGAAGCGGTTCCCATCCGGAGTTGGGAAGATTTGGAAGAAGGAACACTCGGGATTTTAGAGCCGAAGAAGGAAATTGCAGGAAGTGAACGTAGACAGTTTTCTTTAATGCTGATTCCCTGCGTTGCAGCAGATCGAAGAGGGGGCGCCTCGGTCATGGGGCGGGATACTATGACCGTTTTCTTAAAGACGCGGAGGGAAGAAAGCTATGCCTCTGTTTTTCGCGTTTGCTGTTTCCAAAGATTCCGATGACAAGAAAGGATGTTTATATGGATGCCCTTCTTACGGAAAAAGAGATGATTTTATGCAGGAGAGGATAGAAAGGCAGCTATTTTGCTTTTTCTCCTACGTCCATCACCGTTTGCATATCCGCTGGAAGGGGAATAGAAAAGTGTATCTCTTTCTTTTGATCGGGTGGATGAAGCGGATAGAACTGGAGTGGAGTGCCTGCCTTGCGATAGAAGGAACGCTTGTCTCTCCGTTCCCGTTTTTGTGGACTTCGTCTTTCTCCTTTATGCCGTAGAAGCAATCCCCTAATAAAGGGGCAAGCGATATAGGCTAGGTGTACACGAATCTGATGCGTTCTTCCCGTTTCCAGTTCTAAAGACAGGAGAGAACAGTTGATTTCCGGAAGGAATTGTATGGAGAGAATGTTTGTGATGGCATCTTGTCCGATTTCGAAATCGACAGTACGGCGCATTTCGGCTCGCGCTGTGCGGGCTATCGGGGCATGGATTCGGATTTTCTCTTTTCCAAAGGAAACGCCGCGAGGAAGAGTGCCTTCCTCCGCCATTTGGGAAACACGCTGATAAGGGTTTCCGATGCAGAATGCCGTGTAACGTCTCCGAATCTGCCCCTTCTGCATTTCTTCATTCAGGAAGGAAGCGGAAAATTGATTTTTTTGCGACAAGAAGAATACCGCTTGTGTTCAGGTCCAACCGGTGAATCAAGCGACAGACAAAGGGGCGGATGCCTTCCTCCTTTTCATAGTGATACACTATGGCACCGGCGAGAGTTCCTTCAAAATGCCCGGGAGAGGGATGACACGGAATACCCGCGGGTTTATTTAACAGGAGAATATCCTGATCTTCGTAAACAATCTCGAGCGAAAGCGGAAAATCCGGTGCAGAAGGCTCTTCTTCCGTTTCCAGAATGGAGATACGTAAGTGATCGCCTATCGAGAGACGATCGACGGTAAATACCCATTTGCCATTTTTTTCTATACCGTGACAAATTACTCCATTTTCTTCATATTGCATTCGCTTCAAAGAGGAAAGCAGTCTTTTTGTGTAGCCTTCCTCACGTAAAAAAGCTTCTACGGTTTTCCCGTGGAAGCTCTCCGGTACGGTATATTCCAAAATGCGTAAATTTCTTGCCATTTTAGAAAGTAAAACTTTCTTTGAGAGGAAGCCAGAGTTCATCTTTTTTCGGACAAGATCAAGGGGCTTCCGTCTTTCATGTGATAGCCTGCACTTCCGGCATTTCCTTGATAGCTGCCGCTAAGTTCCGGCCAGATGATGCCGATTTCGGGATCATTCCAGGCAAGCCCGCCCTCATCACCGGGGTGGTAGAAGTCGGTCACCTTATAGGCGAACTCCGCCGTGTCGGAAAGGACCAGAAAACCGTGTGCAAAGCCTTCCGGGATGTAAAACATTTTTTTATTTTCTTCGGTAAGAATGATACCGAAGTGTTTTCCGAAGGTTACGCTGTTTTTGCGGAGGTCGACAGCTACGTCGTAAACTCTTCCCCTAATTACACGAACCAATTTTTCCCTGCGGATATTCTTTTTGAAAATGGAGACCGCGCAGAACGCCTTTCTGGGACATACTTTGGTTGTCCTGTACGAAGCGTAAGTTCAGGCCCGCTTCTTGAAAATCTCTTTCATTATAAGACTCCATGAAGTAGCCTCGACTGTCTTTGTGGACAGTCGGTGTAATGATACACAGACCGTTAATCTCTGTCTTTTCTATATGAATCTGTCCCATATCCTGTCCCTTTCTTGAAAATCATTTTTTCCTCTTGCTTTTTTCTCATCCATAATTCTTTGTACCGCTGCTTATCATAGCACAAGAGAAAAAAAATAAAAATATTTTAGAAAATGCTTGACAAAGAGAAGAAGGAACTTTATATTATGCAATGTTGATAGTGATTATCAATTTTGTTTTATCGAGAAGAAGATAATACAAAGTAAGTAGAAAGGGAAGGCTGATGAATTATTCCAGACAACGAGAAGAAGTCTTGGATCAGATTCGTGGTCACAGGATCACCCTACAGCGGATATTATATTCGCCGAGTTAAGGACGAAGGATCCCAGTATCAGTCTGGCGACTGTGTACCGGAACTTAAAGCTTCTGTCCGATAGGGGAGAGATTCGGAGGTTAACGTTTGTTTCCGGGGCTGACCGCTTTGATCCGACAGTGAAGGCACATTATCATTTTGTATGTGAGAAGTGCGGAAGGGTGTATGACGTACCGATGAAAGTTGCAGAAGCGTTGGACGCTGAAGCAGAGGAGTTTGTTCCGGGAGTCGTCACCGGTCACGATTTGGTCTTCTATGGTGTGTGTGATTCCTGTAGAGCTGTGGAGGGTTCTATGGAAGAAAACACAAGAAGGTTAAACAATTTCCTGTAAATGAGCATAAGGGAACTTGTTTAATTATATCGGGGAAGTTCCGATAAGTTGAGTTTAGAGTTGTTAAAGTTGAGTTTGCCTTAGTAAGGCGGAGAAGGAGAATGTTATGAAGACTTGGGTTTGTTCAGTTTGTGGTTACGTGTTTGAAGGGGAGACCGCTCCCGAGAAGTGTCCGGTATGTAAGGCGCCGAGAGAGAAGTTTGTAGAGCAGGGCGATGAGATGGTATGGGCTGCAGAGCACGTTGTTGGTGTAGCGAAGGATGTTCCGGATGACATCAAGAATGACTTAAGAGCGAATTTCGAAGGTGAGTGCTCTGAGGTCGGTATGTACCTTGCTATGAGTAGAGCAGCTTACAGAGAGGGCTATCCGGAGGTTGGTGATTACTATAGACGTGCTGCATTTGAAGAGGCGGATCACGCTTCCCGTTTTGCAGAGCTTTTAGGAGAGGTTGTTTCTCCGTCCACCAAAGAGAACCTGACTGTTCGTGTAAAGGCAGAGAATGGTGCTACAGCCGGTAAAGTTGACCTTGCAAAGAGAGCGAAGGCACTGAATCTCGATGCGATTCATGACACGGTTCATGAGATGGCGAGAGACGAAGCAAGACACGGAAAAGCTTTCCAGGCTCTTTTAAAGAGATATTTCGGCTAAGCTGAGTTTACCCCCAAAAAAAGGATTGTATTTTTTCAATACTGTATTAAAAATCCAACAAGATTCGCTTGAATTATTTTTATCGAAGGATAGAATTGCTTTAAGTACATTTGTGGATTGTCCCGTGTTTGAACGTGTTTTTCGTTTGATACATAGAAATAGAGGAAGTGTGTCCTCTATTTCTATTTTAAGAAGGGCGTGAAGAGAATCTATGTCGTAAGAGCGAGGGACAGTGCATTTATTGTGTGACGGAAGTTGATAGTTCAGGAGTGTAAAGGAGGATAAATTATGGCAAGTTACAAGGGAACAGAGACAGAGAAAAATTTGTGGGAAGCGTTTGCGGGCGAAGCAAAGGCAAGGGATAAGTATAACTACTATGCAGCCCAGGCAAGAAAAGACGGGTATCAGCAGATTGCCCAGTTCTTTGATGACACGGCTGCGAATGAAGAGTACCACGGAAAGATGTGGTTCAGAGAGCTTGCAGGACTTGGCGGCGGTATTGGAGACACCAAGGAGAACCTGAAGGCGGCAGCGGACGGAGAGCACTACGAGTGGACAGAGATGTACAAGAACTTCGCTGAGGTAGCGGACAAGGAAGGCTTCAAGGAGCTTGCTGCAAAGTTCCGTCTGGTTGGACAGGTTGAGAAGTCCCATGATGAGCGTTTCCAGAAGCTTTTGCAGGGGATTTTGGACGGAACCACCTTCAAGGACGAGGAAAGTACTACACTTTGGCATTGCAGAAATTGCGGATTTATCTACGAAGGAGCGGAGGCTCCGGAGTTCTGCCCGTGCTGTAATCACCCGAAGGCGTACTTCGAGAGAAATCCGGAAAAATTATTAATTTTCAAAATGAAGAAATGTCGTGTGCGAAGTTTTGCAATACGACATTTTTTATATAACGAAGATCACTCGAAAAAGCTTGCGGTATCTCGTTTAACGAATATCGTACGTGGCTCGTGGAATATCTCGACAAAATCGTATCGCCGCAAGAGGGGACTTGCGTTCCTACTCCCATTTTACATAGTGAAGAAAGTATTTCAGGAAAAATAGAGCGAGGAGTTTTATTGACGTTCGAAGAACTTTGGGATAGACTTTTCTGGTATGAAACGAATAAGCAGATGCATTTGCTTTTGAAATGGTATAGAGAAAGAGAGGGGATATAGATGAAGAAACCAACTGTTTTGTTGATCCTCGATGGTTATGGGGAAAGAAAAGAAAAAGAGGGCAATGCCATCGCCCTTGCGAAAACGCCGGTGATGGATCGTCTAAAAAAAGAGTTTCTTATGTTGAAGGACAGGCTTCCGGCCTTTTTGTCGGACTTCCGGATGGACAGATGGGAAATTCAGAAGTTGGACACATGAATATGGGTGCCGGAAGAATCGTGTATCAGGAACTGACGCGGATTACAAAGGCGATTCAGGATGGGACATTTTTTTCCAACCCAGCATTGAAAGCGGCTGTGGAGCATTGTGAAAAAGAGCATTCCGCATTGCATCTTATGGGACTTGTTTCCAGCGGTGGCGTGCATTCTCATATTGATCATATTTATGGCTTGTTGGAACTGGCAAAAAGAGAAGGACTGGAGAAGGTCTATCTTCATGCTTTCTTAGACGGTAGAGATACCCTCCCGATTCCGGAAAAAGGTTTTCTACAGGCGGTAGAGAAGAAGATGCAAGAACTCGGAGTGGGAGATTGCTACCATTTCCGGAAGATACTACGCTATGGATCGAGATAAGAACTATGACAGAGTGGAGAAAGCGTATCGTGCAATGGTGGATGGCGTAGGCGAGACGGGTTCTTCCGTGGAGGAAGCGATGGATGCCTCCTATGCGAAGAAGGTTTATGATGAGTTTGTACTGCCTACCGTTATCTTAAAAGAGGGAAAAGCGCATAAGATTGAGGATGGTGATGCAGCTATTTTCTTCAATTTCCGTCCGGACCGTGCAAGAGAAATTTGTCATTGTTTCTGTGATGATACTTTTTCTTTCTTTAATAGAGGAGAGAGAAAAAAGGTCTTTTTTGTCTGCTTTACGGATTATGACCCGACGATTCCGAACAAAGAGATTGCTTTCCTGAAAGAGGAGATTCATAACACCTTTGGGTGAGGTGGTATCGAATCTGGATAAGACCCAGCTCCGTATTGCCGAGACGGAAAAAGTATGCCCATGTCACTTTCTTCTTTAACGGGGGAAAGAAGAGCCGTATAAGAATGAGGACAGAATCCTGGTGCGTCTCCGAAGGAGGTTCCGACCTATGATTTGAAGCCGGAGATGAGCTGCTATATCGTGACGGAAAAGCTTACAGAGGCCATCCAATCAGGCAAATATGATCTGGTAGTGGCTAATTTTGCAAATCCCGATATGGTGGGCCATACCGGTGTGCTTCCCGCAGCGATTAAGGCTATTGAGGTTGTGGATGAGTGCCTCGGCAAAGTGGTTGAAGCGGTACAGTCTGTTCATGGCAATCTTTTTGTGCTTGCAGACCACGGTAACGCGGATGTCATGATTGATAAAAAGACCGGAGAGCCTTACACGGCACATACCACGAATCCGGTACCTTTTCATTTTGGTGAGTGAGGAAGATTATCGCTTAAGAGAAGGCGGATGCCTTGCGGATGTTGCTCCGACTCTTCTGGAACTGATGGGTATTCCACAGCCGAAGGAGATGACGGGGAAGAGTCTTCTCCGGAAAGAGTAGAGAGGAGTGGCAATGAAAATCGGAATCTGCACGGATTCAGGTTCGGGAATCACCCCGGAGGAAGGGGAAAAGTTAGGGATTCGTGTTGTGCCCATGCCCTTTCGGATGGGAGAACAGGAGTATTTTGAAGATATCAATATGACCCGGGAGGAGTTTTTCAGAAGACTTCTGAACGGAGAAGAGGTATCCACATCCCAGCCTTCTATGAAGAGTGTTTTAGAAGCTTAGAATTCCTTATTAAAAGAATATGATGAGGTGGTGCATGTCCCCTTAAGTTCGGGACTTTCCGGTTCGACGCAGACGGCACACATGCTTTCACAGGAAGAGCCCTATTTGGGAAGAGTTTTTGTGCCCGATAGCAAAGGGGTTTCTGTAACGGAGAGGATGCAATGCATTTTTGCGAAAGAACTTGGAGAAAAAGGCTATAACGGGAGAGTGATTCAGGATATTCTGAATCACTCCACCGGGGATAACGGAATCTATATCGGGGTGCAAAATCTGAGTTATCTGAAGAGAGGCGGAAGGATTACGCCCGTGGCAGCTGCGATTGGGACTTTATTACAGATTAAACCGGTTCTTGCCATCAATGAGGGCGGAAAGCTGGATTCCTATAAGAAAGTCAGGACGGAGCGGCAGGTGCGGGAAGCGATTATCGAAGGTCTGCATCAGACACTGAACCGCTTGGGCGATCCCGAAGCAAGAGAGAGTTATCTGGCGATTGCCTACACCGATAACCTTGAGCAGGCGGAGAGTTTCAGAGAACAGCTGGAAGCGGAATTTCCGCATCGCTATGACCCGGAAATTGTGGTTCGACCGCTTTCTCTCCTTATTTCATGTCATATTGGAGAAAATGGTCTTGGTGCTGCGGTAATCAAAAAGGCCGGCACAGCTCTAAGGATGACAGGGGGCGGTAATCCGGTATTCTTTTCCGTCCGTTTGAATTAAGATTTCTCCGAGTTTCGCCGTTTCCAAAGGGATAAGATGGTAGTCTTTGCATTTTTGCAAAGTAATCGAGTGAGGATGCCCATAGCGGTTTTTTATACCGTAGGAGAGCAGGGCGAAACGCCCCTGTGTTTTGGAAAGAAATAGAGGAGAAGAGGATGTCTTCGAGCCGTGATGGGCAAGCTTTACGATATCCATAGAGGGGTTTACCCCCTCTTTTTTTAGTGCAGTCAACATGGATTCTTCCGCCGCCATCGGCATATCTCCCGTGAAAATCATCGAGAAGTTTCCATAACGAAGGATACAACCCAGGGAATGGGCATTCGCTTCTTCCATTGGCTCTTCTGTAAGGGGATAGTAGCAGGACAGAGAGAAAGGAAAGTCTTTTTTTGTGCTGCACATTCCGTCTCCGTTTTTCCAGTAAAGAATCTCCGCGCCGTGATTCGCTGCAAGACGTTTCAGGATATCATAGCGGTGGTCTTCCTGGCCTGTACGGGAAGAATCAGGTTTTCGATAGAAAGGGGGAATTTTTCCGCTGAGCCGCTCTGCTCAAGTATGCCTTTGTATTCCGCTTGTGTGATCAATATCGGAGTGTGTGATAAGGGCGTAACGGATTTTCTGGATTCGATTTGCCTTGCAGTAGGGAATCAGGGTATTTTCTGCAAAGTGCTTATCCGAGGAAGAGCCGTTATCTATCGTGAAAACAAAGTCTCCTTTTCTGAAGAGAAAACCGTCGCCCTGACCGACGTAAAGTGCCGTAATCTCCGCTTTGGACGGGGGAAATGGGAGGTAGAGCGGCAGAGACAGAGGAAAGAGCAGGACAAAGAGCTTGAAGAGATTTTTTGGAAAAAGGGAGAGCGCATTTTTTCTTCTGTAGAGATAGAGAGCGTAAAAGAACAGAAAATAGAGCGTAAACCGAAAGAGAGACATTTTCCCAAGAAGAACAGTGGCATGGGGCAGAGTGAGACTGAAAGAGATGCAGGCATGAAAGATGCGAAGAAGAAAGGACAGGGAGGAGGCGAAAAAAACAGAGAGTACTTTAGTGTGCCCTACAGTGAAGAAAAACAGAGAGGAAATGCCCAGAACGAAAAAGCAGCGGGAGAAAGGGAAGAAGAAGGAGATTCAGGAGAGGAGCATAGAGAGGAAAAGAATATTGCAGGAGGGAAAAGAGGGGAATAGACCGAGATAAAAAAGAAAGAGCGCAATTGCTTTTTCCCGGAGAAAAGCGGGGAGGAGTATGCAAAGTCTTTCCATTTGTTTTTCTTTTTGCCTTTTCCCATTGTTTGAGACTTTCTTTCGCTTTTTCTTTTTCCTCTTCGCTCGGAAAGAAGAAGGAGGAGAAAAAAGGGTGAAGAAGGAACACTGAAAGCCGGTGGAATAGAGCATCAGCGGCTTGTATAAGAGAAGCATAAGGAGTGCCAGAGAGAGGGATGACAGCGCGTCGTTTGCTCTTCCGAGATTTTTTCCGAGAAAATGGGTAAGGAGCATGGCTGCTGCACGAACGGTCGATCCGGACGCCCCTGTAAGGAAGGTATAAAAAGAGAAGAAAAAGAGAGGAAAAAAGAGATGCCGGGACGATAGCGAATCCCAGAACGCGCAGGATACTGTAGAAGCCTCCGCCGAGGAGGGAGAGATGCAGCCCGGAGACGGCAAGAATATGACTGATGCCGGCTTCCCGGTAGAGATTTCGCTCTTCTTTTTCGAGACTTGCCTTTTCCCCGAGAAAAAGACATTTCAGAAAATTGGATTGCTCTTCCGGGTATAGGTGGTCCAAATCTTCAGAAACGCTTTTTCGAAAGCGATGCAGGATTTTCAGAAAAGGAGTGTCGACGCTTCGTATTGCCTCTATTTTCCGGAGAAAGAACAAGCCTTCTATCCCTTCCCCCTTACAATAGTGCAGGAAGGAGAATTCTCCTTCATTTCTTGCCGGAGAAAGTCCTTTGAACCGCCCTTTTTCCCTGTAAAATATCTCCGGGAAAAAGAGAAAAGGAAGAAGCCTTAGCGTTCTCTTTATCGAGGTAAAGCAGTAGTTTTGAGAAAGAAAGAGCATTACGCGCCCTCCATTTTTCTTTCTGCGAAAGGGAGAGATTTTCGGCATGGCGGAAAAAGAACTGAAGATTGTACAGTTCTGCAAAAAGGATTTTGATCGTTTTTCATTTTTCAGAAAGGGAAGTTATTCTACCGACTACTCTACAGCGGAAAGGAAGTAAAGACTCGATGGTGTTCTCTTGTTTTTTGAAAGTGTTTTAACGCTGTGTGAAGTGAAGTGAGGAAGAGCAGAAAAGGAGGAGAGAAAGCAGGAAGATACGAAATTTCTTTTTCGAAAGAGCATCGAGAGATAAGAAAGATAAAAAGAAAGAGAAGAAAGCGGTAGGAGAGAGGAAGTTCCGGGCAGAGCAGAATTTCTCCAAAAAGAACAGAGAGGGCAAGGGAAAAGAGGGGCGAGAGAGAAACATAGAGGGCTCCTTTTTAAAAAAGAATAAGATAGAGGAAGCAATGTAAAATAAGAAGTGAAACAAAATAAGAGGTGGTACAAAATAAGAGGCGATACAAAATAGGAAGAAAAGCCAAATAAGAAGTAAGAAAAGAGAATGAGAATGCTATAGAAATACACTTACTATCATAGTGAAGAGCGGAGAAAAGAAGAAAAAAACTCCCTCAAAAGAGAGAGTTTTGTCTTTTGCTTTTGATAGAAAATATCGGGATTAACCAAGCTTCTTTACGGCATTGTAAAGACGGGCTGTCTTACGGGAAGCGTTATTTGCCTTGTATACACCCTTACTGCGCGCCATAGCAATCTTCTTCTGCGCCTTTACAAGCATAGCAGTTGCCGTTTCCTTGTCGTTGTTCTCACAAGCAGTGAAACCTTCTTCATAAGTCTTTACTTCGGAACGGATTGCCCTTTATTTCTCTCATTTCTTTCAGCTGCAACTTCGATTCTTTTTCTTTGCGGATTTGATATTTGCCATTTTTACACCTTTTCTTCCATAAAAACCTTCCAGCCGCAGGGAATAGTCGATCTTATGAACCCTTTTTATATGTTATGGATAGAATTTCTGTTGTGGGAAGGCTTTTCTACCCGCTTTATGAAGCGGTAGACAAGCTTTTGAGACAACTTGTTTTGTTTTCAAATATCTGGACACGGACAGTTTGAAAACATACAGAGAGATAATAGCGAAAATGCCGTAGTCTGTCAAGCTGCGAAAGACGGAGGAAATACGGTTTTCAAGATGAAGAAAGGCAATTTTGAAACGATTTTTCTTAATTATCTGTACATATTGAATTAAATTAAGCTTTATAGTATTCTAGAAATGTTGCTGTCCCCTGATTGAATGAGAAAAGAAAGAGGAAAAGATGGACAAAAGAATGTGGAAAAAAGATTCTGGCAATGTCTGCTTATGTCCCTGCATCTGTACGACGCTTGCTTCTGCAGAAAGCCTGAAGAGGGAAACCGTTCAGCCGGAAGCGGAAAGGGCTATGATCCGAAGACGCGGAGTGGAAAAACTTACACCCGAAGACGGGGAAGCAGAAAAGATTGCATCCGAAGACGCAGAGACAGAAAAGGCTATATCGGAAGAATCGGAAATGGAAAGCCCACTCTTTATAGGGAAGTCTGCTGTAGAAGATTCGGGGGAAGCCTTTCACGAGGAACAGGAAATCTCCGGTGTTTTCGTCACGGTGAAAGCGGACCCCGGAGTCTTTCCGGCGGGTGCAAAATTACAAGTAAAGAAAGTCGGTAAAGCAGCAGAGCGGAAGGTGGACAGCGCTTTAAAAGAGAAGCTTTTCGAGAATCAGGAAAATCTTCTTAGAGCATGATTTTGATATCTCAGTGCTTAACAAAAGACGGAGAAGAAGTGCAGCCGGATAATTCGAAAGGGGAAGTGAAGGTTCAATTTTCCCATATTCCCTTTTTACAGGAGGATGCGGAAAAGCAGATTTCCGTGTTTCACCTGGACAGTGTTGATGCAGCGGCAGAGAAGCTTGCGGCAGAAAAGATAGAAGAGAAGGAAAATGCAGTAGAGGTATCGGCAGAGCATTTCTCTTTATTTGCTGTTTCTTTGGTTATGAAAGAAAACTATTTTTCGGATACGGTGGCGGTGGAGTTAGGGGAAACAATCAGTATTTATAAACTGCTTGACTACGATGTTTTGCGCTGTAAAGTAACACAAGAGATAGATCCCGCCGTTGTTAGCCTAAAGCATGACGCTGATGGAGAAGTGGCCATTGAGGCATTGCACGAAGGAACAGCCAAACTGCTTGTAACCATAAAAGATGGTCAGGTGGAGGAAACAAAAGAATATAAGATTATTGTACAGAAGGCATCTCTAAGCGGAAGAGCGGGGAAGGAGATTGAGTATAGTTTAAGCGGCTCCGGAAATGAGATGACTCTGACACTTCGTGGAAGAGGGGAAACGGATGCATTTGAACTGGCCCCCTGGGAACCCTATAGGGATAAGATTCGCTGAGTAATCATAGAAGAAGGGATAGAAAAGTTGCATGTGGAGGTGGAAGCCTTTGGCAGCATGGAACATCTGGAGACGGTGAGTCTTCCTTCTACCCTTACGGAAATACCGGACCATGCCTTTTATCATTCGGAAAACTTAGGAGATGTCACCATTCCCGCTTCTGTACGGAGAATTGGGGAGAAGGCATTTTACAAGTCTGTAGGAAATAGTAAGAAAAATACGATTATCAATCTTTCTCCGGTATTTATGAGTGAGAAAGGAAGTAGGCAGTATAATCCGGCGTTTACTTCCGTGCAGCAAAATGTTGCGAAAGAAGAACAGGAAGGTAAAGAGTCTAACATTTCCTTAAAAATGTGAATTTTTATACGCTCCCGGAAATCAATAAATGTTTCTTTGAGTTGGAGACGGCAGGACGTCAATACGCGAACTATTATCTGTATAAGACGGAAGATCCAAGCGAAGTGGTTACGGTGAAGAACTTTACAGATGACGGTGGAAGTCTTAAGAGAGAGCTGAAATTTAACAATTTTTCAAGCGGTACCAGATGGCAGATTCCCGGAACCAATAGGGTATTCACTTCTTTTCTATTTGATTTTAGGGATACAAGCAGATTCTCCTTTTTACCGGGCACACCTACTATTGTACATTTTTTAATGAATCCGGGAGGAAGCAACAGACCATATAGTGAGACGCAATTGTTGCAAAAAGTGATTACGGTATCAGATGAGGCCCGCTTACCCCGCACCGACGGAAATTTTAGCTGGCAAGTAACAGGAGAAAAGAAACCCTATACGATTACCATGGAAGGCAGCGGACGGATGCAGGGCCTTACTGCAAACGGAGAACTTCGCCCATGGAATAAGCTCTTGAATGCTCTAGGAAGAAAAGCACATCTGGAATTAAAGGAATATTACAGCACTGGATTCTCATGCCTTAGAAGGCATAACTTTTATCGAGAAAGGCTTGATCTTACCGGAATCTATTGAAGAAATAGGAGATTCCGTTTTTTATGAGAAATCGATAGAGGCAATCTTGTCTTCCCGACGCATTTGAAGAAAATAGGGAATTCCGCTTTTCGTAATCTTTCTTACAAGGGAGATTTATCCTTACCGGACGGACTGGAAAGTATCGGGGAAAGCGCTTTCCGTGATTTAAAAGAAACGAATGCCATCACGATTCCCGCCTCCGTTACAGCTATCGGGACGGGCGCTTTCTATAAAGACAGAATGAGTTATAGGGGAAAGAACAGCATAGAAAATCACTCTTCCGTAAAACTCGGTTCACGGTATGTCAACCCGCTTTTTACGGAGTACACGCCGGATGATTCAGGAGAAGCACCGATTCCGTCTTTTTCCGGAAGGGGAAGCGGCTCCGGTAGAGGCGGCAGCGGCGGTTCCGGTGGAGGAAGCGGTTCAGGCGGAAGCGGAGGCTCCGGCGGGACACCGATGGTTTTAAAGGGGCGGACCGTAATCTGCTGTTCAATGTAAACTGGCAAAGAGATGCAAAGGGATGGTGGATTCAGAATCCGGATGGAACGTATCCCAAGGCACAGTGGCTTCTTTTGAACAATCGCTGGTACTATTTTAATCAGGAAGGCTATATGCTTACCGGCTGGCTTTTCTATAACAATGCCTGGTATTATTTTGAAGAAAAGGAAGGCAGTGAACAGGGAAAGATGAGCGTCGGCTGGAAGGAGATTCGCGGCTTCTGGTATTACTTCAGTGAAGAGGGCGGTGCGGAAAATGGAAAGATGCGTACCGGTTGGCAGGAAGTGAAGGGCAAGTGGTACTATCTGAACCAGGAGGTCGGTGCGGACAACGGAAAAATGCTTTTTCAACACCAAGGTGAAGGCTATACCCTTGGCGCAGATGGCGCATGGCAGAAAATATAGAAAAGTTTCTCTTCTTATGGTATAGTTCCGAAAGATTGTTTTTCTGGAAATACCTGTAAGCAGGACTGCTCCTGTATACAGCTTGTTTCATTTTAAGAAGTAGGATATAGGAGCTACGATGGAGAAGATACAGCAGGACAGAATTCGGAACTTTTGTATAATTGCGCATATTGACCATGGGAAGTCAACTTTGGCGGATCGTATTATTGAGATGACCGGGACACTGACGGAACGGGAGATGCAGGCACAGGTTCTGGACAATATGGATATCGAACGGGAACGCGGGATTACGATTAAGTCGCAGACCGTCCGCATCGTCTATAAGGCGAAGGACGGAAAGGAATATATCTTTAATCTGATTGATACGCCGGGGCACGTAGACTTTAACTATGAGGTGAGCCGTGCCCTTGCGGCCTGTGACGGAGCGATTCTTGTTGTGGATGCAACGCAGGGGATTCAAGCGCAGACGCTGGCGAATACCTATCTTGCACTGGATCATGATCTTGAAATTATTCCCGTTATCAATAAGGTGGATCTCCCTTCGGCGGACCCGGAACTGGTTGCCCATGAAATTGAGGATGTAATCGGGATTGAAGCGATGGATGCACCGAGAATTTCCGCGAAAACCGGTTTAAATGTGGAAGAGGTTCTGGAAGCGGTGGTGCATCGTCTTCCCGCACCGAAAGGAAGTCCGGAGAATCCGCTTCAGGCGCTGGTATTTGATTCCCTCTATGACAGCTACCGCGGAGTTATCATTTTTATGAGGGTTAAAGAGGGAGAATCAAGAAAGGAACGCCGATTCGCTTTATGGCGACAGGCGCGGAATTTACGGTAACCGAAGTGGGAACTTTTGCTCCCGGGCAGTTTATTCCGGGAGAGGAGCTCTCTGCCGGCATGGTAGGCTATCTTACCGCCTCCATTAAAAATATCCGAGATGCGCGAGTGGGGGATACGGTAACCACAGTGGAGAACCCTGCAAAGGAAGCCCTTCCCGGCTATAAGAAGGTGCTTTCCATGGTTTACTGCGGAATTTATCCCTCCGACAGTCAGAGTACCCGGATTTACAGGATGCCTTGGAAAAGTTGCAGTTAAATGATGCGGCACTCCAATATGAGCCGGAGACTTCCGCGGCGCTCGGCTTCGGCTTCCGCTGCGGCTTTCTGGGTCTGCTTCATCTCGATGTGGTGCAGGAAAGACTCGAGAGAGAGTATGACTTGGACTTGGTCACGACGGCACCTTCCGTTATTTACCATGTCTATAAGACGGACGGCTCGATGATAGAGCTGACGAATCCGTCCAACCTTCCGGATCCGGCGGAGATTCTTCGCATGGAAGAGCCGATTGTGGAAGCGGAAGTGATGGTAACCTCCGAGTTTGTGGGAGCGATTATGACCCTTTGTCAGGAAAGGCGCGGGGTGTATAAGAGCACGGAGTATATTGATAAGACAAGGGCGCTTCTGAAATACGATTTGCCCTTAAATGAAATCATCTATGACTTCTTTGATGCCTTAAAGTCCAGGAGTAAAGGTTACGCAAGCTTTGACTATACGCTGAAAGGATATCAGGAAGGAAAAATGGTGAAGCTGGACATTCTGGTGAACAAGCAGCAAATTGATGCGCTGTCCTTTATCGTTCATGCGGATTCGGCTTACGAGCGCGGAAAGAAGATGTGTGAGAAGCTGAAGAATGAGATTCCGAGGCAGCTCTTTGAGATTCCGATTCAGGCAGCCATCGGCGGTCATATTGTGGCAAGAGAAACGATTAAAGCGCTTCGGAAGGATGTGCTTGCGAAGTGCTATGGCGGAGACGTATCCGTAAAAAGAAGCTTCTTGAAAAACAGAAAGAAGGAAAAGAAGCGGATGCGCCAGTTCGAAACGTAGAGATTCCGCAGAGTGCCTTCATGTCCGTGTTGAAACTGGATGAGGACTAAAAAAGAGATTGTAGATAAAAAGAAGTTGACAAGTCGTAACATTTTTACGAGCATTGGGATTCGGGGGAATCTGAGCCCGCCGGCACTTGCTAAGAGCTAGTGATAACGCCGCTCGAAGCTTAGTGCTGCTGCGAGGCGAGGTTAGCGGGAGCGTCCCCGAATCCAATGCCCGTAAAATGGCACTTAGTTCTGTCTTTTATTTACAATCTCTTTGTCCATCCTCTTTTTTTATCCTACTTGTACTTGTAGAAGCCCTCTCCGGCGCTGATTCCGGTCTTTCCCTGATCGATTTTTTCTTTCAGTGCTCCGGCAATCTTTCCCTGTACGCTGTTCGGATCCTTTGCGGCGGGGTTTAAGATAACGATGTTGTAAGCGGTCGTTAAGCCTACGATATCCAGAATCTGGAAGGGACCGTAGGGTGAACCTGTTCCGAGCTTCCAGGTTTTATCGATGGTCTCAAAGTCCGCAACGCCGAGTGCCAGTAAGGATTCTGCAGCGGTCAGGAAGGGAACCAGCATGGAATTTAAGATATAGCCTGGCTGCTCTTTTAAAACCTTGAGCGGGACCATGTTGATTTCATCTGCAAAAGAAACGACTGAGTCATAATATTTCTGCTCCGTACCGGCGTGTCCCATGACCTCCGCAGTATTACTCTTATAAATGTTGTTTGCAAAGTGGAGTGCCAGGAATTTCTCCGGGCGTCCCGTGTACTTTGCAAAGGTACTCGGGAGGAGAGTGGAGGAATTCGTAACGAGTACGGTCTTCTCGGGCAGATGTTTTGCCAGTTCCGTATAGAAGCTCTCTTTCTCCTCAATATTCTCGGCAATGGCTTCAATCACAAGGTCAGTGTCCTTTGCCGCTTCTTCATAAGAAGTCGTTAAGAGAATGTTCTTGTAGGCCTCTTCCACTTTCTTTTTGCATTCTTCAATTTCCTGTTCCGATAGGGGATATTTCTTCGATAAACCTCTGGCATAAGCTGTCGGATTTCCGCTTTTCATATCGTCCAGGATACTAAGGTAAATGACTCTTAATCTATCGAGTTTCGGCTTACAACGTTCAATGGAAGCCTCACTTAACCAGATTTTTACCTGAAAACCGCAGTAAGCCGTCTGAAAGGCAATCTGACTGCCCAAAAACACCGCCACCGGCAACCGTAACATTTTTAAATTGCATAAAAACCCTCCTTCTAGTACGTCTTGCATTGTGAGAAATCCTCTTTGACTGGCGATACCAATCTTTTCTATCTACTATAATCTCACTTTTATAATAGATAAAATAAGAAGAATTATTGTTATTTCAGTATACACCTTTAAAATTGGAAAACAAGTAAAATAAATTTTAAACAATCTTATTGCGCAAAAATAAAAAGGACTGCTTTTATTATTTTTTCTCAGCCTTAAAAAGAGGGAGAAGGAGAAGCATTTGCTGGTAATCTTCCTTTAAGGAAGGTATACTAATTTTCCGTAAGGAGTGAAGCACGTTTTAGGAAGCGGAGGAAAGAAATGGCAGAGAAATTGGATTATGACATCTTGGATTTGCTTATCATGTACCGGAGAAACGGTATGTATCGAATTATCGGAACGGCGCTTGGGATAAGGGATGTTTAAGTGAAGACAGCAATGTGGTGTTAAATGAATCGGCAGGTATTTTGCAGTATTGTCAGCAGGTGTTTGAGGGAATGAAGGCGTACCGCTGGAAAGACGGCTCGATCGTCTGCTTTCGTCCGGACTTGAATGCCGAGAGAATGTTTCAATCCGCGGCCTTCCTGGAGATGCCCGGTTTTCCGGTAGAGCGCTTTTTATCCGCCCTGGATGAAGTGGTTCGGGCAAATGCGGATTCTGTTCCGCCTTATGGAACGGGAGCCAGTCTTTATATTCGACCGTACCTTTTTGCCTCGGGCATTGTAATCGGGGTGCAGCCGGCGGAAGAATACCAGTTCCGTATCTTTACGACACCGGTAGGGCCGTATTTTAAGGGTGGCGCTACTCCCATCGCACTGATGGTCTCCGATTTTGACCGTGCCGCACCGCATGGAACGGGCGCAATTAAGGCGGGCTTGAACTATGCCATGAGCTTACATTCTCATGAAATTGCGCGTCGTGCAGGCTATACGGAAAATGTTTATTTGGATGCCGCAAAAAGGGAATTCGTCGAGGAAACCGGCGGTGCGAATATTCTCTTTGTGGATCGGGAAGGACAGCTCGTTGTGCCGAAGTCGATTCGATTCTACCCTCCATTAGCCCGAAAATCTCTGATTTACGTTGCGAAAGAGATGCTCCATATTCCGGTTGTGGAGAGACAGGTGCGCTTCGCTGAAGTTCCGGATTTTGTGGAATGCGGTTTGTGCGGGACTGCAGCGGTGATTTCTCCGGTTGGAAAGATTGTAGACCATGATCGGGAAATTCTTTTCCCGAGCGGAATGGAGAAACCGGGAAAGATTATGGCGAAGCTGCATGAAACCCTCTCGGGAATACAGAATGGAGAAATCCCTGCACCGGAAGGTTGGATTAGAAAAATCTTATAAAAATTATGGGTGATTGTTTTGATTCTCCTGTCCGCAAAATTAATAAAACTCATTTTATCAAGATTTTATAAAAACCGCAGTAAGAGCTGATTGGAGAGGTCCAGTCCCTCTTTTGTGAAGAAATAGCGGGAGTCCTTATGGACGAGGTAGCCTTCCGCTACCAACTGCTCAAGGACTGTGCCGTAGAGGGTTTTTGGATGTCGACGGAGAATTTCGTACGAAGTCCATCTCGGAGATTCCTTCCGTGCGGCGCAGTCCCCAGAATGAAGAATTCTTCCATCTGCTCTTCTTTGGAGAGCGAATAGCGCTCTTCCGTAAGAAGCTGTTCCGTATTGCTCTCTTGCGCATTGGAAAAAGGAACTCCCATGTATTGCCGGAAGGAGGAGATGTTCTTCCAGCGACAATTTTGAAAAATAGGAGGCGGCGCCGAGCCCAAAAACCGAGGTAATCGACATCGGACCAGTAATTATAATTATGGATGGAAGCAAAGCCTTCTTTCGCATAATTACTGATTTCATAGCGCTTCATCCCCATCTTTTCAGTCCACTCCAGCGTCAATTGATCCATTTGCAGGAGTTCCTCTTCAGTCGGGAGGGGAGCTTTTCCCTCTTCCTGCAAACGGTAGAATCGTGTGCCGGGTTCCACAATCAGATTATAAACGGAGAGGTGCTCCGGACGGAGCAGACTGATGTTTTTCAGACTGCGCCGATACGATTCCACTGTTTGTAGAGGAATTCCGTTCATTAAGTCAATGTTCACGTTCTTGAAGCCGCTTAAGCGGGCATCCTGTAAGCTTTCAGAAAGTCATGATAGCGATGCGTTCGTCCGAGGGCTTCCAGTTCTTTGTCATTTGTGCTTTGCAGTCCGAAGGAAATTCGGTTAATGCCGGCTCTTTGATAGCAGTCGAGCGCCAGTTTCATGGTAGAACTCGGATTACATTCAATGGTGATTTCCGCATCCTTTCTGAGCGGATAGAGAGCATGGATCGTATCCATGGTTTTTTTGATTTCGGAGAAAGGGACGAGGCTGGGCGTTCCCCCGCCAAAGAAGACAGAGACGACCTCATAGTTGGAATGGAGGAGATAGAGGGGGTCTTCCCGATTTGCCGCATCCGGCTTTCCTGCACGGAAGGTGAGCTCCCTTCGGAGCTGTTCCATATAGGCACGCTGTTTTTCATCTGTAGAGGGAAAGGAGAGGAAGTCACAGTAGGCGCACTTTCTTGCGCAAAAAGGGATGTATATATAATGCAAGTGGCTTTTTCTCCAGTTTCTCGAGAGAATCCATGATTTTTGTATTGATCCATGAGAAAGTCCTTTTCTTTTTTCTCACTTTAGCATAGTGTATTTGATTCAGCAAGGAGTGCCAATGGATACGAAAAAGGCGGAAAGAGGAGTTTGTAAAACGCAGAAGCTTCTTTCGGAAGAATTTAAAAAGGAATTTCACCCTCTTTATCTGTTCTACGGGAAGAACGCTACCTGCTATCTTACTACAAGAAACTCTTTGTGAAAGCCTTTTCCGAGAATGAAGGAATCAATCTGACGGAAGTGGAAGAGGTGGGCGACACGGATAAGTTGATTGATCTGGCAGAGACACTGCCGTTTTTTGCGGACTATCGTCTCCTGCTGTTTGATGAGAAACTGAATGGAAGAAAGAAGCTTTCGGAAGACTTTATTGCCTATCTGAAAAGAAGTCCGGCGACGACAGTGATCCTTTTTCTGGAAGAAAAGGTAGATAAGCGAAGCGCTTTTTATAAGACAGTAAAAGAGAGGGACTGGTTTTACCTTGCACCGTGCAGGACCCTGCCTTTCTGGAACGCTTTGTCCTACAGATTTTTAAAAAAGAAAAAAAACAGATTACCCGTTCCGCGCTTCGCGTCTTGCTGGAGCGTAGCGGAAGCAGTATGTACAGGATTGAAGCGGAGTGTAATAAGATTCTGTCTTATCTCGGAGAGGAAGAGGAGATCCGGGAAGAAACGATCGAACTGCTTTAGCAAAAACTGCCGGAGGATAAGATTTTTGATTTAATTGAAGCGATGGGCAATGGAGCAGGGAGAAACTCTTCCGCTATTATGCAGACCTCTTGCAATTAGAGGAAAGTCCTTCCAAGATTCGAAATATGATGAAGAATAATCTGACGAAGCTCCTGCTCGTTCGGGAGCGACTTACGGAAGGACAGAGCGAGCGGGATATCGCGGCAGCGCTGTCCATGGAACCTGGCGGGTTTCCCGCTTTACAAGAGAAGCAAGGGGATATACCGTGCAGGCTCTGGAGAATCTGCTACATTCCTGGCTTCGTCTGGAAGAGGAGATTCGGCAGGAAAAATTAGAAGAACGAACAGCATTGAACTTCTTCTTTCGGGGGAAGAAAAACGTTATTTTTCAGGGAATGCGTGTTCTGTAAAAGGGAAACTATTTAGAGAGATGTAAGAGAAATGAAAGGTATTTCCTTAAAATTTGTGCTAGAATCCAGAAAATAAGGAGGATATCTATGTTTAAATCAGGAAAAGGAAAGTTAAGTCTGCTTTTTGCCTTGGCTTTTGTCATCTTCTCCTTTTCCCTTAACTGCTTTTGCGGAAGCGAAGCTTCTGCACAAAAGTAAGGAGAAGTCATTGAATATGCCGAGAATCCGGAGGTGCCGGAACAGACGAATCGAATACAGAAAGTACACAATACGAAAAAGGCGAGTCGCTGGGCGTTTTTCAACTCGTTGGCTACAGCGGAGACGGCATGACTTATTCCAGGGGCTGACGAAAGCACAGCACACCATTGCAGCAGACTTACGGTACTTCCCCTCGGAACGAAGGTTTTTGTGGGAGATACGGTGTATACCGTGGAAGATATCAGTTCTGCTGTAAAAGGAAAGATGATTGATATTTACTTTTTCCACGATGGAAGAAGCGAAGAATCTTACCAAGTCCGGAAGAGTATACAGTGAAGTGTTTGTAGCATTGCCAAAGCGATAAAGCGAAACAAAGATAGCTGGCAGAAGTGAGGTTTTTATTTTGTACATTGAAAAAGAATATTCTTTTTGCATGGACCGTTTTTTGTGTGTGTTCCCTGTTTTCCCTGAAGACTGTACGTGCGGAAAGTATTATAGGAACTTATCGAAGCGATTCTCTGGGAGATGTGCTTTATATCTCGGAGGATAAAGGAGAGAAGACGGAGTCCGAGAAACAGGCGGATGCGGAAGTTTTTGGAGAAGGATCCGTTTGCCTTGGAAAGCGGGAGAGGAAGTACTTCTTATCCCTCTCGGTACTTTTTAAAAATCACCGGGTATTGTCCCTGCAGAAAGTGTTCAGAGGGTTTTGGAAAGAGGACTGCATCCGGAAGAGTAGCGGTGTCCGGTCGGACGGTAGCAGTTGATCCGAGGGTTATTCCGCTCGGAACCCATCTTCTGATTAACGGGCAGGAGTATATTGCGGAAGATGTCGGCGGGCCGTGAAGAACAAGCATATTGATATTTTTTTCGATCAATCACGGATTGCCCATCAGACGCTTTACTATACGGAAGTGTACCCGCATCGCTTAGTTCTAAAGCCGTTTGGCGTCTATTTCAGGATATGGAATAGGCGCTTTTTTTGTATTATAATGCGAAACAGAACAGTTTCTTTTTCGGATTTCAGCGGATGTCGGAACGAAGCGGATAAAAGAAGGAAAGAGAACAGAATGAAGCGGACAACAGAATAAATAGATAACGGTAGGAAGGAGAGGAAGGGCAAGAAGATGGGGTTTACCGGAGAACAGGAAAAAGCAATATCGTCTGAAAAAAGAGCGGTGCTTGTGATTGCGGGACCGGGTTCAGGAAAAACCACTGTTCTGACGGAACGCCTGCTCTATCTTCTGCGCTCCGGGTTCCTGCCGCATCCTGCCTGCTTCTTTCCTTTACCAGAGCGTCCAGCAGGGAGATGGAGAAACGCTTTCAAAAAGAGCGGAAACGGAGAGATGCCTCATTTTTCGACGATTCATGCGCTCTGTCTCGGTCTGCTTAGGGAAGAAAGAGGTATCGGAAAGGAAAGTCTCGCAACGCTTTTATGAGAAGATGGATTGGATCAGTTCCTATTTTTCGAAAAGGGATCCAGAGAGAAGAAATAGAAGAGATGCTCTCCAATTATTGTAATCAGATTGCTTACTTTAAATCCATTACGGAAGCGGAACGTCTTTTCCTTTCTCCGGGAGGAGAAAAATGAGGATTTTCTATCTTTGTACCGCTATTATGAGGCTATTCGGGAGCAAAAGAAGAAAACTGGATTTTGAGGACTTACTGCTCGAAGTTCTGAAGGAGTTACAGAAAGGGACAGAGATTTCGAGAGGGTGGAAGATGCGCTATCGACATATTCTCGTGGACGAGTTTCAGGATCCTCTCTGATTCAGTATGCGATTATTCATGCCCTCTCCGAAAGAGCGGAGGGATTTTTGCGGTGGGAGATGAGGATCAGGTATCTATGAGCTTTTCATGGGCAAGCCCCGATTCTCTTTCGCTTTACGGAAGATTTTCCGGATTGTGAAAAATCTTTTAAAGGATAACTTTCGCTCAAAGGAAGAAATCGTTGCCCTGTCAGGGAAGACTTATTGCGAAGAATAAGGCACGCTTTAAGAAGTCTTTTGTGGGAAGAAAGGAAGCGGGGGACGGCAAAGTACTATCTGGTGGAAAAATGCGATGGAAGAAGGGAAGCTTCTTCTAAAGCACGTGAAAGAAAGTCTGGAGAGAGGTTGCCCTCCGGAAGAACTTGCCCTGCTGGTTCGGAGTAAGAATCAGATTCCGCCCTTACTTCCCTTTTCATGGAAGAAGGATTCCCATTGTTATGGAGGAGTCGGTACGGAATGTTTTTCAGCACTTTATTGGAAAGGATTTGCTTGCTTACCTTCGTCTTTGCGGAGAATCCGGAAAGAAGTATGGATTTGATACAGATTCTATCGAAACCTTACCGGGGATTAAGGCGGGAGAAAATCGTTCATCAGGAAGAGGGTCTGCGGGATTTAAAGAGTGCTGCGAAGAGCAAGAGAGAACAAGTGGAGGTAAAACGTCTGGAAAAAGAACTGTCCGCACTTTCCGGTCTGTCTCCCCGGGATGGTCTTCTGTATATTCGAAAAGAAATAGGGTATGAGCGGTATTTGGAGGAATTTGCCAAAAGAAAAACAGAGATTTTTACGGAATGGTGGGACATCCTGGAAGAAATCACGGAGATGGCGGCGAATTATAAAGATCGGGCGTCTTTTTTTCGCTTTGTAACGGAATTTAACCGAAAAGCCTTGGAAAAGCGAAGAGAAGAGAGGGAAGATGGCATTCGTTTTATGACCTATCACAGTGCCAAAGGACTGGAGTTTGATGAAGTCTTTTTACCGGATTGTGTAGAGGAGTCGTTCCGGATGGAAGAGCGAAGAAGGAAGAAGAACTGGAAGAGGAACGGCGGAGCTTTTATATTTGCTTTTTACAAGGGCAAGACTCAGGATTCACATCTACGTCACAAAAGAGCGCTACAGTAAGAAGGTGCATCCATCCAGGTTCATCGGAGAGCTTTTGGACGGAAGTTAGGAGAGGAGCGGTATGGAAAAGCTAAAGATTTTGGTTGTGGATGATGAGGAGCGGATGCGGAAGCTCTTACAGGATTTTTTGAAAATGAAGGACTATGAAGTCTTACTCGCAGCGGATGGGGAAGAGGCTATCGATATTTTCTTCCGGAAGAAAGATATTGCGCTCGTTATTTTGGATGTGATGATGCCGAAGATGGATGGCTGGGAGGTTTTTGAAGACCATTCGTGAGCATTCCAAAAGTACCGGTCATCATGCTGACGGCACGGTCTGAGGAAAGCGATGAGCTCCGCGGTTTCGACTATGGAGCGGATGAATATATTGCGAAGCCCTTTTCTCCGAAGATTCTGGTAGCCAGGGTGGAAGCCTTGCTTCGCCGCACCGGGGCACAGAAAGAAGAAGTATTGGAGGTGGGCGGGATTTGCATGGATGAGTCTGCACACAGTGTGACTGTGGACGGGAAAGAGATTGACCTGAGTTTTAAAGAGTATGAACTCCTGCATTATTTTATTGAAAATAGAGGCATTGCGCTCTCCCGTGAGAAAATCCTGAACAATGTGTGGAACTATGATTATTTCGGCGATCGCGTACCATTGATACACATGTGAAGAAACTGAGAGCAAAACTGATGGATAAGAGGGACTATATCAAGACGGTTTGGGGTATGGGGTATAAGTTTGAGGTAGAGTAGTCATGAAAAAACAGTATTTAAGAAAGAAGTTTTCTTTGCTCTTTGCCGGTGTTTTTTTCTGCCTCCTGGTTTTGATGTGGGTCGGAGACAGCTTTTTTCCTGAAGGATTCTATGAAAAGCGGAAGGAAACGGTACTTCGAACTGCCTATATAGAGATGAACCGGTATTTGGAGAGCGGAAAGAGTTTTGCGGATTCTTTCCCCAGCGAGGAATGGACGGATGACAGTGATGCCACACCGGCGATGCGCTACATTGCCCGTCTCACGGAAATGGAAAATATCTCCGTCATTCTGATGGACAACAACAGCTCGCTTTCCCATACTTCCTCTGCGAATTCCGATGCGCTTTTGAGACGGCTTTTCCTCGTATATCCTCAGGGAAAGACGGGAGAAGAGAAAAGTCCTTTTTCGGGGCGATAACTATACCATCGTCAAGACGAAAAACAAGGGAGATGACGGAGGATAGTGGAATCCTGGGGCTACTTCTCCGACAACAGTACCTCTTTCATCATGTCTATGCCGCTTTCCAGCCTCAGTGAAGCTATTTCCGTTTTTAACAGTTTTTTTGCTTTTTCCTTGGCTTGATCACCCTTGCCATCAGGGTCATCATTGTCAATATTGCCTGCATGAAGTCACTAAACCGATTCAGGAACTTGCGGATTTGTCTCTGAAAATGAGCAAACTGGATTTTTCCGCCCGCTTTCAGGGGATGCCAGAGATGAAATCGGGACGCTCGGAAATTCGATGAACACCCTTTCGGAAAGGCTGGAAGAGACGATATGTGATTTGAAAAATGCGAACAATGAACTCTTGAGCGATATTGAGAATAAAAACCAGATTGACAAGAGAAGGCAGGAATTTGTGGCCAAGTGTCGCATGAGCTGAAGACGCCGATTGCTTTGATTATGGGATATGCGGAGGGGCTTTCCGAAGGTCTTTGTGAAGAGGAAGAGAGTCGTGCCTATTACAGTAACGTCATCTTGGATGAGGCGAAGCGGATGAATCACATGGTCAAGGATTTGATGAACCTTTCCGCCATTGAACAGGGGAAGGATCTTCCGGATTTTACGATTCTGGATTTTAGTAAGCTCCTTCGGGGGGTACTCAGCAATATGGATATTCTTCTCAAGCAGGAAGGCATTCAACTGGAGATGGATGTACCCGAGGATCTCTATCTTTGGGGAGATGAATTCAAGGTGGAAGAAGTGCTGATGAACTATCTGCAAAATGCCATTCATCATGTGGAGGAACCGAGGCAGATTGATGTCTATACGGAAAATCGGGGAAAAACTAAGTTGAAATTCATGTACGGAATACCGGGAAGGCGATTCCCGAAGAAGACCTGCCCCATGTGTTTGAAAAGTTCTATAAAGTGGATAAGGCGCATACTCGTTCGTATGGCGGTTCGGGACTCGGGCTGAGTATCGTGAAAGCAATCATGGATAGTCTGCATCAGGACTGCGGTGTGAAGAATACCCTGACGGGCGTGGACTTCTGGTTTACCCTGGAAAAGAGAGAAAAAGCATGGGAGTAGAGTGCGTAAGCAAAAGTTAAAATTATTTTAGTGCAGAAAAGGGCAGTCTATGATAAAATGAAATAGAAATTTTAAAGAAGGGAGTTTCAGATGATGGATAATCAAAATGATTTGTATAATAGGAATGATATGGGAGAAAACAGAGACAGCTTTTTCCTCTTTTTACGGAAGGAACATTGTCTCCCTCTGCCTATAATGTAGCAATCAGGGTACATCTTTTTGGCAGGGCTGCTTATTACCTTTGTTCTTGCTTTTACGGATACCCTATGTTTTGCCGCAGGTTTACTCGGCATCCGGTTGTTTTTTCTATCGGCTTTCTGGTATTGGGACTTGTAGGCGGAATGATTGCGGCAAAGGGAAACTATGTTTTTGTCGTTAGTCGGCTATGGGATGAATATTCTGGCATTTGCCATCTTACTTTCCATGGTGACGATGCTTTATCCGGCAAATTATATCCTTCTTGCAGCAGTGCTGACAACGGTAGTGGTGCTACGATGACCGTTGCCGCAGTGGTTTTCCCGAATGCTTTTTCTTTCCATGGGGAAAAACGATTTTTTTATTGCCTTAATCGGACTGGTTATTGCCGAGTTTGTGACGATGCTGATGGAATGTTCTATCCGAATATCTTCGCGATAATCGGTATTTTCATTTTCTCTCTATGTGGGTTATGACTGGGCAGAGGGCAGCAGTATCCGAGTACGGCAGCTATGCCTGCTTTACGGCGTTACAGCTCTATATGGATATCATCAATATCTTCATTCGTATTCTGCGTCTTTGTCTAAGAGAAGATAAGCGTTTGCGGATAGGGAGAAGGAATAAGGATATTTTCTATAAGGGAGGATGGAAAAGGTGCTTTCCATCCTTTTTTATCAGCTGAGTTTATAGAAGTATAGAAGAGCAGAGTAGAGTAGAGAAAGAAGAGTAGAGTAGAAAAGCGGAGTGAAAAAGGCAAGTAGAATAGCAGAGTAGAAGAGGCAAATAGAAGAGCAAAGAGCTCTTCCGAAAGGATAGAAAGCATGATTTGTAAGCATTGCGGGCGAGAAATTGATGATGAAGACCAAATTTGTCCTTTTGCAAGACACCGGTGATTCGGATTAAGGTGAAGAAGATTTGTGCGTTTTTGTAAAACGGAAATTAAAAAGGTGATACAGTTTGTCCCGGTTGTGGAAGGAAAGTACCGGAGAAGCTGAGGGAATTGCTGGCAAAGGAGGATGTAGCGGAGAGAGAGAACTCGGAGGAGCGTTTCGGACAGGAAAAGGTGGATTTTTCCGCTTCTGATGCTGAGCCTCCTGCCTCCGGTGGCAGCTGTTTTTAAAGTTCTTTTTCCAAAGTGGGTATCCTTCCGTGGTACATTACGGCTTTACTAGTTTATTTTGTAGTGGCAATGCTGGTTTCCTATACTATGGACAGCGAGATTCGACGGAGATGGAGACTGGAGAAAGGACAAGATATAAACGATTTTCAACATCTTTTCTTTTTATCTCTGCCCGCCCTTTACAGTCTATTTTCTGCTTTTGTAAGAGAGCCAGGAAAAATTGTCCCTGTCTTTTGAGGCAATGCATTTTGCAATTCTGCTTTCCTGCATTTTATATTCGATAAAGCTCTTTTTCGGAGGAAAGTAAGAGAGAAAGGATAGAATGGATTTTTAATCTATGGAGAGAGTTCTCTTTTTCGGAAGAAATTGCACTGGATAAGATTGTGGAGAGTGGACAGTGTTTTCGCCCGAAGAAGATTTCTCCTTCTGTTTACCGCTTTTATTACGAAAACATTCCTTTTTGTACTGCTAAGCAAGTTTCTGAAAAAGAAGCTTTGCTTTTTATGTGAAGGAAGAGGAAGATTGGGAGAAGCTTTGGTGTCCCTACTTTGATATAGAAAGGAACTATAGGGAGATAGAAAAGAAATATCCGGAGGATACAAGTTTCTCCGGAAGAGTATCGCTTTTTGGAAGGGTTACGTCCTTCGACAGGATCCGTTTGAGATGTTGATTACCTTTATTTTTGTCTCAGAGGAAGTCTATTCCCGCGATTCGCAGTTCCGTGGAAAAGCTCTGTAGTGCGTTCGGAGAGAGAGGTCTACAGTGCGGTGGAAGAAGAGTGCTTTCTTTCCGGAAAGCGGAGGCTTTTGTTCGGTAAGGACCTTCCCATTGCTCTCTCGGCTATCGTCTTCCTTTTGTCAAGGATGCCGTGGAAAGGGTTGTGGAAGGGAGTTTGGATCTTTCCGCACTGGAGGAGAAAGAGACGGAGTCACTACTGGAGACTCTGATGGAAGTCCACGGGGTAGGCGTGAAGGTTGCGTCCTGTGTTGCCCTCTTCGGCTACTCCCGGATGGATATTTCCCCGGAGGACGTCTGGATGAAGCGGATTTGGGAGAGGAAGTATCAGGGAAAGCGACCCTATGAGAAACAATCGGATGCCGGAATCATCCAACAGTATCTATTTCATTATGCTATTCACCATAAGGAGGAGTTTTAGTGTCTTACGCCTTTTTTGCTTTGCTGTCGAGAATGAAGTTTATTAACCGTTGGGCGCTTATGCGGAATGCACGGGAGGAGAATCTTTCGGAGCACTGTCTTGAAGTGGGATTCTTACCACGCCCTCTGTCTTATCGGAAATAAGAAGGAACATAAGCATCTTTCTGTTGAGAAAGCGGTCCTTCGTGCCCTGTATCATGATGCTGCGGAGATTCTTACCGGAGACATGCCCACGCCGGTGAAATATCGAAAAAGAAGAGTTGAAAACAGCTTATAAAGTGGAAAAAGAAGCGGAAGAACGTCTGCTTTCACACTGCCTCCTTATCTTACAGAGGAGATACGCGGGGTTTTTCTTTCCGGAGGAGTACGAAACGCTCGCCTATGAGAATCAATTGATTAAAGCGGCGGATAAGCTCTCCGCATGGATAAAAATGTGAAGAAGAACTCGTGCGGGAAACCGAATTTGAGACGGCTGCGCTTTCTACCAGACAAAAGATAGAAGATGGCGGAAAACTTGCCCAGGGAAGTCAGGATTTTTCTGGATGATTTTTATGCAGCTTATGGCAAGACCCTGGACCAGCTCACGGAAGAAGCGGATTAAAAGTAGGACAATATGGCATATTTATATGAAGAACGAGAAAGAAATGGAGAGAGGGAACTCATCCTTAGCGGTTACGACGGTGCGGTGAAGTGCCTCTCGGTGCCCGCTTCCCTTCGCGGGGAGAGCGGAGAGATGCTTCCTGTTACGGAGATTGCTGCCCATGCCTTTGACGGAAGGGATGATCTTTCAGAGGTGGAACTTCCTAAAACGGTTCGTGTACTGCGCCCTTTTTCTTTTTAATTGTAAGCATCTTCTCCGGTTTTCACTATGGGACAGTGTAGAGGATTATTTTGACGGAAGTCTTCGGCAATGTGTTTCTTTACGGAATGTGACGATTTATCTCGAGAAAGAAGAACACTTTCAGATTGTGCGAGACATTCTGGGCGACAATGATCGGGAACTTGCCATGCATTTGATTAAAAAAAGCGGAGAGGACGAGCGGGAATGCCTTCTTTTCTTTCCGGGCTATGTTGATAAAGTGCGGGAAGATACCATGGCCAGACAACTCCATGACACGATTGAGGGATGCGGCTATAGCTACCGACAAACGGTAGGAAGAAGGCAAATCGATTTCAGACTGTATGATCAGCTTTTTGAGAGGGCAATTTACGACGCGAAAGAAACGGCAGTTTATATTGCGCTTGGAAGGCTCCGCTATCCGCTTGCGCTTCTTCCGAAGGCGGAAGAGGCGTACCGTGTGTTTTTAGAGAGAGAAGACTGCTTTTCCGTGCATCTTCTCCTGATGGATAAGGAAATGGAATGGCTTCGTTTTTATTTGGAACTGCATCTTCTTTCTAAGGAGGCGGTTTCGGAAGCTTTGCTGTACTTATCCAAGGAAAATGAGCCGGAAATGCTCGCGCGACTTTTACGCTATCAAGAGACGCGGTTCGGAGGAGAAAGACGACGGTCCTGTTTTTCTGTGGAGGATTTGTAATGGATCTTGAAGAAAATGAGAAAAGGAGGAGCAGACTGTGGGACGGACAGGGGAAAGAACGGCAGCATCCCGGAAGCAAAGTGCAGGAGACGCTTTACAGAGCCTCGGTATTCGGATCTTTAATCAGGCGAGGATAGAGCTTTGTCTTACGATGCGCTATTTAAGTCGTGCCCTGCATCAGCTTTCCTTTCAAATGAGCCTTAATACTATGCGAACGGGAACGGATGGGGAGAGAATCTATTTTCATCCGGAGTTTGTGTTCCGCCTGTATGTAGAAAGTCCGCAGAAGTTCTATCGTGTGTATATGCATTCTTTACTGCATTGTCTTTTCTCCCATATTTTTAAAAGGGAAGACAGGGAGAAAGAACTCTGGAATCTGGCAACAGATATTCAGGTGGAGTATGTTTTGGATTCCATGGATGTAGACCTTTTGCGGAGACCTGCCTATCCTTTTCGTGAAGCGTATTTTCATACGCTGGAAAAAGAAATCAAGGTTTTGAGTGCAGAAAGGATTTATGCGTATCTTTCTGAAAAAGCACTCTCCTATGAAGAAAGGCAGCGCCTCGCAGAGGAATTTGTGAAGGATGATCATCAGTTTTGGGAAATCATCGGAGAAGAGAAGCGCAGTGTAAGAGGCACGGGGCGGAGCGAGAAGGAAGAACAGGATAAGCAGGAAGCGCAGAACGAACAGCGGGAACAGAGCAAAGAGGGGAAAGAGAGTAGATCGGAAGAACGGAAAGAAGAAAGAGGAGAAAGCAGGCAGAAAGAGCATACGGGACAGGAAAACGCCTTGCAGGAGAAAAACACTGCTGCGGACAGTGCGGAGAAGGAGGAAAGAGAGAAAGCGCAGGAAGGAGTAGACGCGAAGGCAAAAGGCGGAATTCACGGAAGAAACGGAAGCCAATGGAAAAGAAGGAGGAAAAGGAAGCGAAACAGGCAGTGACAATACAGGGAAAAACGCAAAAGAAAAAGGAGATGCGGACAGTCGGGAAAAAGAACGGGATCTAGCAGAGCGGTGGAAAGACATCGGGAAACGCACGGAAGAAGAGATGCAGAAGAAAGAGAAGGAAGGAGAGAAAGAGAAGTTATCCTGGTTCCTTACCCTTTCTTACAAAACGTACACGCCTTTTTCAGGATTTTCTTCGGAAGCTGTCCGTAGACAAGGAAGAATTAAGGACGGATCCGGAATCCTTTTGACTATGGCTATTATTTCTAGGGCTGACCCACTACGGAATATGCCGCTTATTGAAGAAAAATGAATATCAGGGAGAGCAGGAAAATCCCGGAGCTGGTTATCGCAATCGATACGTCCTATTCCACGAAAGAGAAACTGGTAAAACGTTTTCTGGAAGAGACTGCTGCGATTTTGGGCAACAAGAATACTTTTTTTCAGAATTGTACCGTGCATATCCTGGAATGCGATGATAAAATTCAAAAAGACATCGTTTTCCACAGTTTGGAAGAAATCGATTTTTATCGGGGAACGTTTTCAGGTAAGTGGAGGATATGGCACGGATTTTCGTCCTGTGTTTCAATATCTTGCCGACTTACGAAAAAGAGGAGAACTTACAGAACTAAAGGCCCTGTTGTACTTTACAGACGGGAAGGAAGGTACCGAAGTCTGCACGGGCTATCCCTGTGCTTTCATTTTTCCGAGAGGAGAAGAGATAGAGGATGAAAATGTACCGTCCTGGGCGTTGAAACTGTATATGTAAGAAATAGAGAGAAGACATTTTGGAAAAAAGAGTAGGAAAAAAGGGAAGGAGTAGAAAGAAAAGAGCATGACGATACAGGATGCGAAAGAAGAAATTAAGCGAACGGTGAAAAGCATATCATCAAAGAGATGAAAATGGAAAATATAAGATTCCGGTGGAAAAGCAAAGGCCGCTTTTCTCATGGGACCTCCGGGAATCAGGAAAACGGCGATTGATAGAGCAGGTAGCGGAAGAATTAAAAATAAACCTGATTTCCTACACGATTACCCATCATACCAGACAGTCAGCAATAGGCCTTCCCTTTATTTCCCGGAAGAAGTTCGGAGAAAAGGAGTATGCGGTAACAGAGTACACGATGTCGGAAATTGTGGCTTCGGTATATGAGCAGATTGAGCGGAGCGGGATTCAGGAAGGATTCTTTTTCTGGATGAAATCAATGCGGTTTCCGAGACGCTTTCCCCTACGATGTTACAGTTTTTACAATACAAAACCTTCGGTATGCACCGTGTGCCGGAAGGATTTGTCATCGTGACCGCGGGCAATCCCGCAGAGTTCAATAAATCGGTGCGGGATTTTTGATATTGCGACCCTGGACAGACTGCGCCAAATTGATATCGAAGAGGATTTTCAGAGCTTTAAAGACTATGCGTATCAGTCTTCTATCCACAGTGCCATTCTTTCGTATCTGGAGATTAAGAAAGACCGTTTTTATTTCGTGCGACAGGATATAGAGGGAAAGCGCTACGTTACGGCACGTTCCTGGGAAGACTTGTCGAAGATGCTCTATGCCTACGAGGAACTGCATTATCCGATTGATAAAGCGCTTTGTATGGAATATCTCTCCGACCCGGAACTTGCCGAGGATTTTTCCCTCTATTACAGTCTTTATCAGAAATATAAGGAGAAGTACCATGTTCCGGAAATATTAAGAGGCAACGAGGTGAAAGACAAGAGGCTTTTTCCTGGAAGCGCCTTTTTGATGAGAAATGGAGTCTGTTATCCCTCTTAAATGCGGCTCTACAGGAAGCTTTTCGTACTTACGCGAAAGAGAAGTCTCCATGCCATGCTGTTTGCTTTTTGAAAGACGTCAAAGTGAAAAACGCGGAAGAACAAGTGGGAACAAGATAGAGGAAGAAATTCGGAACGAAAAGAGCACTTGTCCGGGTGGAGAGAAGCAAGAATTCTGTCTTCCGAAGAAGAAGGACTCCATCTCTCTATATTCGGGGATTGGAGAATTTCTCCCGGACTTTGAAAGAAGAGGGAGGCGGAGCGGCATTTTCCTTCTTGAAGGCGAAGTTTCAGAAAATGGAAGAAGAGCGGCAGGAAAAAGATTGATGAGGCGGGGAAGATGTTGAGCAATGCGCTTCGTTTCTTAGGAGAAACCTTCGGAGAAAGGGCAGGAGATGATTCTCTTTTTGACGGAACTGGTAAAAAGTCGTTATGCGCTTCTTTTTCTTTCCGATATTGGAAATGATACCTATAATCAATACAACCAATATCTGCTTTTAAAGGATAAGCAGAAATCCCTTCAGGAGGAAGCGGGGAAGTGGATCAGCTGATTTTTGTTTTGGAAATGATTGGAACGATAGCCTTTGCCGCTTCCGGTGTCATCGCCGCGAAAGAGAAGGAAATGGATTTGTTCGGTGCCATTGTTTTGGGCTGTACAACCGCTGTTGGCGGGGGAATGGTGCGGGATTTAATCCTCGGAAAAACACCGCCGCTGATGTTTACACAGCCTGTTTATACGGAAGTTGCTTTCGGAGCCAGCATTTTATCGTTCTACCTGGAGAAAAAGCATGGAAAAATCAGTGCGGAGAACCTGACGACTCTGTTGTATATTGCAGATAGTGTGGGACTCGGTATTTTTGCGGTGGTAGGAAGCCTTGCCGCTTTTGATGCGGGATATGAGAAGAACTTGTTCCTCTGTACTTTCGTCGGAACGCTGACGGGGATAGGGGGAGGATTACTTCGGGATATGCTCTCCGCGGAGCTTCCCTTAATTATGCGAAAGCGGGTATATGGACTTGCGGCGGTCTTTGGCGCGCTGACGTTCTCCCTGCTTATGGAGTGGCACTATGAGGGAGGACGTTGCCATGTTCTCCGGTTGCTGTGCTACCGCACTCATCCGTTTTCTCGCAATTTACTATCACTGGAATCTGCCGTCGTTTAAAGATAAGTAAAAAAAACAGAGGCACAGCCCCAGCATCTCTAAGCCTGGTTTTACCCGCAACCTCTGTTCAATCGAGGTGACAAGATTCGAACTTGCGACCCCCTGGTCCCAAACCAGGTGCTCTACCAAACTGAGCCACACCTCGAAATTCCTTTAAAAATGCCGTATAATCATACAATATAAGATAAAGAATTGTCAATATAGGAATCCGGAGGAACGACTTTTTTTGAGAAGAAAAGAAGAGTGTTTTTACCCCATCTTTTTTTACTCGATTTTTCATTTTCAGGCTGCGATTTTTCTTGACTTTTAGCACTGTCTAGCCTATATTTGTGGGACGTGAGTTTTCTCGCGTCTTTCTTTATGCATGCCTTTCGCAGGGTGGTCAGATAAAGAAAGGAATAAAAATTATAGGAAAGGAGACCAAAATGCCAACATTTAACCAGCTCGTTAGAAAGGGCAGAGAAACTTCCAAGAAGAAGTCCACAGCCCCTGCTCTTCAGAAAGGATTCAATTCCTTAAAGAAGAGAGCAACTACGAACAGCGCTCCTCAGAAGAGAGGTGTATGTACAGCGGTTAAAACTGCTACACCGAAGAAGCCGAACTCCGCACTTCGTAAGATTGCCAGAGTTCGTCTCTCCAACGGAATCGAAGTAACATCTTACATTCCGGGAGAAGGTCATAATCTTCAGGAACACTCTGTTGTTATGATCCGTGGCGGCCGTGTTAAGGATTTACCCGGTACAAGATACCATATCATCCGTGGAACACTGGATACCGCAGGCGTAGCAAACCGTATGCAGGCTCGTTCTAAGTACGGCGCAAAGAAGCCTAAGGCTAAGAAGGCGTAAGTAGTTGCAGGAGCGCGTCGTAAAAACGACAGCGCAAAACATGGTTTAGACATGGTTATGACGGAAGCATTTGGTCACAGTTCTTTAGTATAAACAGGATGTGTCCAATTCCGCATGAACTCAAAGGGATAACCGGAAGAGAGTACCGTAGATCTAAATGACATATTTAAGGAGGGAAGTAACGTGCCACGTAAAGGACATACTCTACACAGAGACGTGCTTGCAGACCCGATTTACAATTCCAAGCTTGTAACAAAGCTTGTAAACTCCATCATGCTGGATGGAAAGAAGGGCGTAGCACAGAAGATTGTTTATAGTGCATTTGAAAGAGTAACCGCGAAAGCGGAGAAGGATGCACTGGAAGTATTTGATGAGGCAATGAACAACATCATGCCGGTTCTCGAAGTAAAAGCAAAGAGAGTCGGCGGTGCAACTTATCAGGTACCGATGGAAGTTAAGCCGGAAAGACGTCAGACTTTGGCGCTTCGTTGGCTTACAGAGTTCTCCAGAAAGCGTTCCGAGAAGACACAGGCGAGAGACTCGCAAATGAAATCATGGATGCGGCAAACAATACGGGTGCTGCAGTAAAGCGTAAAGAGGAGATGCATAGAATGGCTGAGGCTAATAAGGCATTTGCTCATTACAGATTCTAATAGGAGGAAAGACATTGGCTGAAAGACAGTATTCCCTTGAGCATACAAGAAATATTGGTATTATGGCGCATATCGACGCTGGAAAGACTACTCTTACAGAGCGTATCCTCTTTTACACCGGTGTAAATCATAAGATCGGTGAGACACACGAAGGTAGTGCTACCATGGACTGGATGGCACAGGGAGCAGGAAAAGAGGTATCACGATTACCTCTGCCGCAACGACCTGCCACTGGACACCGGAGAAAGAACACAAGAAGATTCCGGGTGCACCGGAGTATAGAATCAACATCATTGATACCCCGGGACACGTAGACTTCACAGTGGAAGTGGAACGTTCTCTCCGTGTACTGGACGGCGCAGTAGGTGTCTTCGATGCGAAGAGCGGAGTTGAGCCGCAGTCTGAGAACGTATGGCGTCAGGCGGACACCTATCATGTACCGCGTATCGCTTTTATCAATAAGATGGATGTAGTGGGAGCGGATTTCTTCCACTCCGTACAGACTATCGTGGATCGTTTGGGCAAAAACTGTATTATTACCCAGGTTCCGATGGGAAGAGAAGATACCTTTGTCGGAGTAATCGATCTCTTCGAGATGAGAGCTTATTTCTATAAGGATGATAAGGGCGAAGTGATTGAGATTACCGACGTTCCGGATGAGTACAAGGATCTTGCAGAAGAGTATGAGAAAAGCTTGTAGAAGGCATCTCTGAACTCGATGACGACCTTATGGAAAAAGTATCTCGAAGGAGAGACACCGACCGAGGAGGAACTGAAGAAGGCGCTTCGTAAGGGAACCATCGAAGGAAACGCGATTCCCTGCCTTTGCGGTACTGCATATCGTAACAAAGGTGTTCAGAAACTTCTGGATGCGGTTATCGACTTCTTACCGGCTCCGACCGATATCCCGGATATTCAGGGTACCGATATGGACGGAGAACCGGATAGTAGACCGTCTTCCGACAGCGCACCTTTCGCGGCACTTGCATTTAAGATTATGACGGATCCTTTCGTAGGAAAAGCTTGCTTTATTTCCGTGTATATTCCGGAACACTAAAGACCGGTTCTTATGTTCTGAATTCAACGAAGAACAAGAAGGAAAGAGTAGGACGTCTTTTACAGATGCACGCAAACAAGCGTCAGGAACTGGACGAAGTGTTCTCCGGTGATATTGCCGCAGCAGTAGGTTTTAAGCTTACTTCTACCGGTGATACCATCTGCGACGAGCAGCATCCGATTATTCTGGAATCCATGGAGTTCCCGGAGCCGGTTATCTCTGTTGCTATCGAGCCGAAGACGAAGGTTTCTCAGGGAAAGATGAGTGATGCTCTGGCTAAGCTCGCAGAAGAGGATCCCACATTCCGCGTAAGAACCAATGAAGAGACCGGACAGACCATTATCTCCGGAATGGGCGAGTTGCACCTGGAGATCATCGTTGACCGTCTGCTTCGTGAGTTTAAGGTAGAGGCAAATGTAGGTGCACCGGAAGTTGCTTATAAGGAGACCTTTACGAAGCCGGTTGATGTAGAAGGAAAGTACATCCACCAGTCTGGCGGTTCCGGAATGTACGGACACTGTAAAGTTAAGTTCGAGCCGATGGATGCGAACGCGGAAGAGACTTTCAAGTTCCAGTCTACGGTTGTCGGCGGTTCGATTCCGAAGGAATATATCCCTGCTATTGAAAAGGGTATTCGTGAGGCTGCCAACTCCGGAGTTCTGGCAGGCTATCCTGTACTTGGTGTAAGCGCCAATGTTTACGACGGATCTTACCATGAGGTCGACTCCAATGAGCGTGCCTTCGAGTTCGCAGGATCCATTGCTTTTAAGAACGCTATGCAGAAAGCGGATCCGATTCTTCTCGAGCCGATTATGAAGGTCGAAATCACGACACCGGAAGAGTACATGGGTAACGTTATCGGAGATGTAAACTCTCGTAGAGGTAAGATTGAAAGCATGGAGGATATCCCGTCCGGAAAGCAGATCAACGCTTATGTTCCTCTGGCGGAAATGTTCGGATATGCAACCGATCTTCGTTCCAAGACCCAGGGTAGAGCAAACTATTCCATGTTCTTCGAAAAGATATGAGAAGTGCCCGAAGAACATCCAGGAGAAGGTCCTTGCGGACGCAAAAGAAGTAAAGCGAAATCGCTTGCTTAATGCATAAACTGATGATAAAATCATGAGCACTGGGTTCGTTTTTCAAGAACTTGGGATGTACTGCAATTCGCATGCTATGCATGCGTCGGTGCTGGCATGATTTTTTGTTGTATTACATTTATTAGGGAGGGTATTGAAATGGCAAAAAGCGCATTTTGAGCGAACCAAACCACACTGTAACATCGGAACTATCGGACACGTTGACCACGGTAAGACAACTCTTACAGCTGCTATTACCAAGGTTCTTGCTGATCGTGTAGCTGGTAACACAGCAACTGATTTTTGCTAATATCGATAAAGCTCCGGAAGAGAGAGAGAGGAATCACCATCAACACCGCTCACGTTGAGTACGAGACAGAAAAGAGACACTATGCTCACGTTGACTGCCCGGGCCACGTGACTATGTTAAGAACATGATTACCGGTGCTGCACAGATGGATGGTGCTATCCTTGTAGTAGCTGCTACCGATGGTGTTATGGCACAGACCAGAGAGCATATCCTTCTTGCTCGTCAGGTAGGTGTTCCGGCTATCGTTGTATTTTTGAACAAGTGCGATATGGTTGATGATCCTGAGCTTCTTGAGCTCGTTGAGATGGAAGTTAGAGAGCTTCTTACAGAGTATGAGTTCCCTGGCGATGACATCCCTGTTATCAAGGGCTCCGCTTTGAAGGCTCTTGAGGATCCGAAGTCCGAGTGGGGAGACAGAATCATGGATCTTATGGATGCTGTTGATTCTTACATTCCTGAGCCTGCTCGTGAGACAGATAAGCCGTTCCTTATGCCTGTTGAGGATATCTTCACTATCACAGGTCGTGGAACCGTTGCTACCGGTAGAGTAGAGCGTGGTGTTCTTCATGTATCCGATGAAGTAGAAATCGTTGGTATTTCCGAGGAGACACAGAAGTCCGTTATCACCGGTATCGAGATGTTCCGTAAGCAGCTTGATGAGGCTATGGCAGGTGACAACGTTGGTCTTCTTCTTCGTGGTATCAACCGTGATCAGATTGAAAGAGGACAGGTTATCTGTAAGCCGGGTTCTGTAAAGTGCCACAAGAAGTTTACCGCACAGGTTTACGTATTGACAAAAGACGAGGGTGGACGTCATACTCCGTTCTTCACCAACTATCGTCCGCAGTTCTATTTCAGAACAACTGACGTTACCGGTGTCTGCATGTTACCGGAAGGCGTAGAGATGGTTATGCCCGGTGATAACACAGAGATGGAAGTAGATCTGATTCATCCGATCGCTATGGAAGAGGGACTTCGTTTCGCTATCCGTGAGGGTGGAAGAACTGTAGGTTCCGGAAGAGTTGTTAAGATTCTTGAGTAATTTCAGTTTTCCTACAACATTCCATTCTATAGGTAAATAGAAAATGAAAAGTGCCGCGTTTCGCGGCACTTTTTTTGGTTCGCGCGCCATGGGCGCGCTCTAACGGGTGAAAGTCCCGAGCATGCCTAGGCAACGAGGAAGTGTATAGCCAAACAGCAAGGGTGTCCATCGTGAGGTGGAATCTGAAGGAAGCTGTAGGCAAACCCTTGGTCCGACGAACAGAAATCACATATAAGGCTCTGAAATACGGATAAGTCTGCCAAAAGAGATGAAGTCCAAAAGTTGCCGGAAGTAAGAGTAGATGTGACGGATAGATGAGGGGAAAGAGCGTGCACCTTAAGCGTGGAGGTCTCATAGAGGTTTCATTAGCCTAGTAACAACGAACTATGAGAAGTCAGCCGAGCCCATAGTAGTGAAGAAGTCTCCGTAATGGAGATGGAGCAAAGGGGCGAACAATCAATAAGTTCGAGTATGTCTCGTATTGTAGAGATGGCAACATCTGCCGTAACCAATCGGGGAAAAGATGGTCAAATCAAGCGAGACGGAAAGGAAAGAACGCATGGACACAAGTAGTCTAATGGAGCAGATACTTTCAAGTGAAAAACTTAAACGAAGCATATCTGCAAGTCATCCGAAACAAAAGGTGCAGAGGGAGTGGACGGAATGAAGTACACAGAACTTAAAAGAGCACTTGTTTAAGAATGGCGAAGAAATCAAGAAGCAGTTGAGGAATAGAAAATATAAACCTCAACCGGTACGAAGAGTGGAAATACCAAAACCGGATGGCGGTGTCAGAAACCTGGGAGTACCAACAGTAACAGACCGATTTATCCAACAAGCGATAGCACAGGTATTAACGCCCATCTATGAAGAACAATTCCATGACCATAGTTATGGTTTTTAGACCAAATAGATGTGCACAGCAAGCCTTAATGACCGCACTCGATATGATGAATGACGGAAATACATGGATTGTGGATATCGACATGGAAAAAGTTCTTTGACACAGTAAATCATGATAAACTGATGACCATTATAGGAAGAACAATCAAAGATGGAGATATAATCTCAATCGTCAGAAAGTATCTAGTCAGTGGAATTATGGTGGATGATGAATACAAGGAATCAGTGATAGGAACACCACAAGGTGGGAATCTATCGCCACTCCTTGCAAACATCATGTTGAACGAAGCTTGATAAGGAGATGGAGAAAAGAGGACTGAATTTTGTCAGATATGCAGACGACTGTATCATCATGGTCAGAAGCGAAATGTCGGCGAATCGAGTAATGAGAAATCTAACAAGGTACATTGAAGATAAACTGGGGCTGAAAGTAAACATGACTAAGAGTAAAGTTGATAGACCACAGGGGCTAAAATACCTTGGGTTTGGATTTTTATTTTGACAGTCATGCGCACGTCTACAAGGCGAAACCACATGCAAAATCGGTAGAGAAGTTCAAAGCACGCATGAAACAACTCACATGTAGAAGTTGGGGCGTAAGCAACAGCTACAAGATTGAAAAGTTGAACCAACTCGTCAGAGGATGGATAAACTACTTTAAGATTGGAAGCATGAAAACGTTGTGCGCAAAGTTGGATGGAAACATTAGATACCGACTACGCATGTGCATTTGGAAACATTGGAAAACTCCACAAAACAAAGAGAAGAACTTGGTTAAGCTAGGTATACCAAGATGGGTAGCACATAAAGTTGCAAATACAGGAAATCGTATTGCGCATATGTGCCATAACGGATGGGTACAAAAGGCTATAAGCACAAAGAGACTAACCTCATTTGGATTAGTCTCAATGTTAGACTACTACACCTCAAGGTGTGTTACTTGTTAAGTTGATTGAACCGCCGTGTACCGAACGGTACGCACGGTGGTGTGAGAGGTCGGGAAATTTAATTTAAATTTCCCTCCTACTCGATTGTCGATGAATGATTTTCGTGTCTATAGATTCTTGTCTCCCTATGGTACAATGCGGAGTAAAGAGTGTTAGAGAAGAGTGCTAGAGAAAGATGAGAAGAGACTAGGTTCACGGCGATTTTGGAGTAAAGAAAGGAAGGAACTATGCACGGATATCAGGATGTTATGGAGAAACTGAATGAACTGGGGATTCATGTAGAGGTGATTCATCATGAACCGGCAATAACGATGGAAGATGCCGACCGTGCAATTGAAGGGATTCCGGGTGTTCGAACCAAAACCTTGTTCTTAACGAATAAAAAAAGAAAAGCCGTTTTTATCTCTTTATTTTAGATGAGGATAAGCGTTTGGACATGGCAGTTTTTAAAAGAAATACTCGAAGATAAGCAGATTAAAATGGCGTCAGAGGAGCTTCTATATGAAAAGCTCGGTTTGCAACCTGGCGTGGTTTCGCCTTTTGGTCTCCTGAACAACGAGGAGAAAGATGTAGAAGTCTATATTGATCAGGATATTGCGGGGAGAAGAACGGATGAGTTTTCATCCGAATGCCAATGATAAAACGGTGTTTATCAAAACGGAAGACTTGCATCTCTTTTTCAAGACCTGGGCTATCAGGAGAAAGTCGTCCTTCTTTAATGAATTTGAAAAGGGAAGAAGCCGGTTTTTGCGTTTTGAAAACTATATTTTTTTAGAAAAAAATACGCTATGATATACAGGTTAAAAAAAGCAATAGAGGGTAACTTGTATGGAGAAAAAGACCGGGCAATCTGGATGATGTTGCGAAGCTTCTTTCTAAGAAAGCAGAGCAGAAAATCATTTTAAAGAAGAGAAATCAAAGCCAGCGAATTCTGCGGCATAAGAGAAATAAGAGAGAACACAATGAGGAACGGAGGATTTTTGCTTATTCCGTTTCTTATTGTTGTGCTGATTCTGTTGATTAAACTTCTGGAAGCGCTGGGGCTCGGAGGAGGTGTTTCGAACGATAAAAATAGACCGGCATCCGCTTCTAATTTGAGCAGTTCTTCCGACCTTGTAGATGCGCAGGAAGAACATGCGCTAAAAGAGTACAACGACGATGTGTTGCAGAAGTTCTTCCAGGATTATTTTCAGGCAAAGCTTGCAGCGGATGTCGATACTTTATATCGCCTCAGCGGAGTGACGAATCAGAGTGCAGAACAAAGAGCAAAGTTAAAGAGTCAGTTGAAGACGCAGGCAGGCTATATTGAGTCTTATGAGGATATCAAGACCTATGCCGTGCCCGGTATCGGGAAAAACGAGAAATTGGTGTTTGTGCAGTATAAGGTGCATTTCCGTCGTGCGAAGACCCTGGCACCGGCAATCATGTATTGCTATATCAAGGTAAATGAAGCAAATTCTTTTTGAACTTGTGGAGAATCGGACTCCGGAGCAGACAAAGTTCATCTATGCGTATATTCAGAAACATCAGGAAGTGAAAGATTTGATTAATGCTGTCGATTCGCAGCTTCTGGAAGCTTTATCTTCAGATTCTCGCCTTGCGGTTTTGTATGATGCGTTCCAGACCGGAAGAATCTATAAAGAAGACCAGGCATCCATTGATTCCCAGGTATCTTTGATTGAAATGGATGAAAATGGACCGACGGAAGCAAAAAGTGCTTCAGAGACCGAGACGGAGTAGCAGGGGCAGAGGGAAGCCGGAAAGTACCGCGTCGGAAAGCAGTGCGGAAAGCAGTACGAGCGCAGGATAGTCTTCGCGGGATAGAGGAAGAGGGAAATGAACACAAAAGATTTTTATTATGATTTACCGAAGGAGCTGATTGCGCAGGATCCGCTCCTGAACCGTTCTGCGTCCAGACTTCTTGTGATGGACAGGAAGAGCGGAAAAATAGAACATAAGCACTTTACGGATGTGCTCGAGTATTTACGGGAAGGAGACTGCCTTGTATTAAACAATACGAAGGTCATTCCGGCACGACTTCATGGCGTGAAGGAGGAGACAGGGGCACATGTGGAAGTTCTGCTTCTAACAAGACTCACGGATAAGAGCTGGGAGTGTATTGTGCGCCCGGGGAAAAAGTTAAGAACCGGTGCGAAGATTCTGTTTGCGGAGAATTTGCTGTCAGCGACCGTCACCGCGTGCAAGGAAGACGGGAATCGTATTATTGAATTCCATTTTGAGGGAATTTTTGAAGAGATTCTGGATCAGCTCGGAGAGATGCCGCTTCCTCCTTATATCACAAAGCAGCTCTCGGATAAGACCCGGTACAATACCGTCTATGCGAAGGAGGAAGGTTCTGCCGCGGCACCGACTGCGGGACTCCACTGGACGAAGGAACTGCTTGAAAAGGTACAGGAGAAGGGCGTGAAGATTGCTTATGTCACCCTCCATGTCGGACTGGGAACCTTTCGTCCGGTGAAGGTGGAGGATGTAGAAAAGCATCACATGCATTCGGAGCTCTATATCATCGATAAAGAAACTGCCGAGTTAATCAATGGTACGAAGAAAGCCGGTGGAAGAATTATCTGCACGGGAACCACTTCTTGTAGAACGATTGAATCCAATGCCGATGAGAACGGTGTTCTGCATCCCGGAAGTGCTTGGACGGATATTTTCATCTACCCTGGATACCGCTTTAAAGTGATGGACGGACTCATTACGAACTTCCATCTGCCGGAGTCTACCCTGATTATGCTGGTTTCCGCCTTTTCCACCAGGGAAAATATTTTGCATGCTTATCAGGAAGCGGTGAAAGAGAAATATAGATTCTTCAGTTTCGGGGATGCGATGCTTCTGATTTGAAACAAAATTCGCATTTTGTAAAAAAGGTGACCTTCCTTCCCCTGTGTACTACAGTAGTTCCGAGAAAGTAAGGTAAAATGCATTGGATAAAAAATAGAGAGTGCATGGGAAAATCAATAGAGTGCATTGGAGAAAGATATGCGAATCAATAAATGGCTTTCCGCGATGGGAATTTGCTCAAGAAGAGAGGCGGACCGATTGATTTCCGACGGAAAAATCAAGGTGAACGGAGAGCCGGCAAGCCTTGGGCAGGAGATTAGCGGAGAGGAAGAAATAGAGATTTCCGGAGAACGGATTTCCGGACAGGGAGAAAGGCGGGAGAAGCCGAAAGCGGTACTCCTTGCTTACTATAAGCCGCGCGGAGTGATTTGCACGACAGGAGAGAAGGACAGAGGGAAAAATGTCATTGAGGATATGCATTATCCCGAACGCATTTATCCGATTGGGCGTCTCGATAAGGATTCCGAAGGCCTCCTCCTTCTCACAAATCAGGGAGATCTGGTGAATGCCATCAACCGGTCCCGCTTTGAGAAGGAGAAAGAGTATATCGTGACCGTGGACAGGGACATTACGAAGCACTTTCTGAAGGAGATGGAGAAAGGGGTATTTCTTCCTGAATTGGAACGAACGACGAAGCCCTGCACGGTTTTTCAGGAAGAGAAGATTCCTGTTGCCCAGAGAAAGAGGCAGTTCCATATCGTGCTCACGGAAGGCTTGAACCGACAGATTCGAAGAATGTGTGAAGCGCTCGGGTATCAAGTTTGCAAGTTAAAAAGAGTGCGGATTATGCAGCTTACGATAGACGGATTAAAGCCCGGTATGGTTCGGGAAATCAGCAAAGAAGAACTTGGTCTTTTCTAAGAGAAAAGAATAGTGCGCGACCTGGAGACGGGCTTACGAGTGATGGAAAAGGGACATGATGGAGAAGAGAAAACGGATAGAGGAGCTCATAGAACTACTGAATAAGGCGGGCAAGGCATACTATGAGGAGGGGAGAGAAATCCTCTCCAATCTGGAGTATGACAAGGCGTATGATGAACTGCTTTCTTTAGAGAAGGAAACAGGGATAGTTCTTGCTGGGAGTCCGAGTCAGAATGTCGGGTATGCAGTCGCGACGGCTTTACCGAAGGAGGCACATGAAAGCCCGATGCTGTCCCTTGATAAAACGAAGTCGGTAGAGGAGTTGGAAAATTTCCTCGGAGAGCAAAAGGGGAATCTCTCCTGGAAACTCGACGGTCTTACCGTAGTCATGACGTATGAGGGCGGAGAACTTGTGAAGGCGGTGACGAGAGGAAATGGGAGAATCGGGGAAATTGTTACCGAAAATGCCAAGCGTTTTCGAAATCTTCCGCTGCAAATTCCTTTTCAGGGAAGGCTGGTGATTCGGGGAGAAGCACTGATTCGCTATTCTGATTTTGAGAAAATCAATGAAGAGCTCCCGGAGGAAGGGGCGAAGTATAAGAATCCGAGAAACCTTTGCTCCGGATCCGTTCGGCAGCTTGATCCGAGGATTACCTGGGAAAGAAAGGTACAGTTTTGCCCATTTACCCTGGTTTCAGCAGAAGGCGGATCTCCAACACCCGATTTCCACAACAGCCATGAGGAAGAATTTCTGTTTTTTTGGAAGCGCAGGGATTTTCCGTAGTGGGCAGAAGAATTGTGAGAAGGGGAGAGTTAAAGGAAGCGGTCGCTGCATTTTTCCAAAGCAGGTTCGGGAAAATGATTTTCCGTCCGACGGCTTAGTTCTCCTCATGGATGATATTGCCTACGGAAAGAGCCTCAGGGACGACAGCCAAGTTTCCCAGGAATGCACTTGCTTTTTGAAGTGGGAAGATGAGGAAGAGAAAACGACTCTTCGGGAAGTGGAATGGTCTCCCAGTAGAACAGGGTTGATTAATCCGGTGGCTATCTTTGATCCGGTGGAACTGGAGGGAACGATAGTCAGCCGGGCGAGTCTCCATAATCTCAGCTACATAGAAGATTTAGCACTGGGAATCGGGGATACGGTAACCGTATATAAAGCCAATATGATTATTCCCCAGATTGGAGGGAATCTGACGAAGTCGGGAAGACTTCCGATTCCGGGGTCTTGTCCGGCTTGCGGGAAAGAGACAAAAATCGTACAGGACAAAGAAGCGAAAAATGCTCTACTGCAAGAATCCGGAATGTCCGGCGAAGCATATCAAGCAGTTTTCCCTCTTTGTCAGTAGAGACGCCTTGAATATCGAAGGTCTTTCGGAAATGAGTCTGGAGAAGTTTATCGGATGTGGTTTCATTCATGATTTTCCGGATCTCTTCTTCCTTGCAAAATACCGGGAAGAAATTATTTCCATGGAAGGCTTTGGGAAGAAGTCGTTTGAAAAATTGATGGAGAATATAGAAAAAGCAAAAGACACCACGCTCGCCCGACTTCTCTACGGATTGGGCATCGGCGGAATCGGGGCAAGCAATGCAAGGCTGGTATCCGAAGCGTTTCGGGAAGATCCGGAACTGCTTATCCATGCGGACAGGGAAAGTCTTCTTTCCATTAAGGGGATGGGGGAAGTCCTCTCAGAGAGTATTGTGCGTTATTTTCAGGAAGAGGAAAATCTGGAGCGATTTCGAAAACTGCTCGGTCTCTTGCGTCTCCACAAGAAGAGAAGAGAGACTGCCGCCTCTCCGGGAAAGTGATTGTGATTACCGGTTCTCTGGAACATTTTCATAACAGAAAGGAACTGGAGGAGGAGATAAGAAAAGGCAGGGGCGACTACCGCTTCCTCCGTTTCGAAGAATACGGATTATCTCATTAACAATGACAGGAATTCCGGCAGCAGTAAAAATAAGAAAGCACAGGAGCTTGGCATTCCGATTCTTTCGGAAGAGGATTTTCTGCGTTTACTGGAACAGTAAAAGAAATGCTTTAGCTAGAGAGGAAGAGGGACCATGTCTTTTTCAGAATTATGATTTGTATTTTCCTAATTTGCATATTGGAATCGAACACCTGGTAAACCACATCAGTATTTTCGGGTTTCCTATTGCGTTTTACGGGATGATTATTGGCTGCGGGATGTTGCTTGGACTTTTTGTTGCAACAAAAGAGTATGTCCGGAGTGGATACAAGGCGGATGATATTCAGGATTTTGCCCTTTGGGTCATTGTTCTCGGCATCATCGGGGCGAGAATCTATTATGTCATTTTTGAATGGGACTATTATTCGAAGCATCTTCTGGAAATTCCGAATATTCGCCAGGGCGGACTTGCCATTTACGGAGAGCGTTCTGATGGCTCTTTTTACCTGTATTGTCTACACGAAGAAGAAAAAAAGCTGGATTTTTCCGATGGCGGATGACGGTGTCCTCGGTCTTATTCTGGGGCAGGCAATCGGCCGATGGGGAAATTTCTTCAATGCGGAAGCTTTTGGAGGGTATACGGATTCCTTTCTTGCCATGCGAATCAAGGAATCCATTGTGAATCCTGCCATGATCAATGAGAATGTTCGCTCGCATATTTTGCTTTTGGACGATATCAGTTATATTCAGGTTCATCCGACCTTTCTTTATGAGAGCGTATGGAATCTTTGCGTGTTTTTCTTTCTCCTTTGGTTTTCCAAGAGAAAGAAATTTAAAGGACAGGTTTTTTCTTCTGTATCTCGGTCTGTATGGTTTTGGAAGATTCTTTATCGAGGGGCTGCGTGCGGATTCCCTGATGTTGTTTGGAACAGGGCATAGCCGTGTCTCAGGCACTTTCTCTTATACTGGTGCTTGCCAGTGTGATTTTACAGATTTTCTTTTTAAAGAAAAATAGCAGCGCGGAGCAGGAGGATAAAAAGGAATAGATCCGGGAAAAGAGGAATAGCAATAGAAAAATCTGTACAGAGACGGAAATGCTGTCTCTGTACAGATTTTTGCTGTCTTATTCGCTACTTTTTGAATCAGTCTTCGCGTTCAATAACCCGGAACTTGGATACCAGTTCATTCATGATATTGGCCTGTCCGGATAGCTCTTCCGATGCGGCGGCGGATTCCTCTGCCGTTGCGGAGTTGGTCTGTACGACGGAGGAGATTTGGTCGGCTCCGACAGTCAGTTGCCGGATTCCCTCCGCTTCCTCTTCAGAAGCCTTTGTAATCTTCTCAATGATATCGCTGATACTCTTTGTCTTTACTTTTACCTCTTCCATCGAATCGGCTGTTTCCCGACTGATTTTCGCGCCTCTTTCTACCGCATTGATGGTTTCTTCAATCAGATTACTGGTGTTTTGTGCCGCTTTTGCCGATTTCTGTGCAAGATTTCCGACTTCATCCGCAACCACGGCAAAGCCTTTTCCGGCTTCTCCGGCACGTGCGGCTTCAATCGCGGCATTCAGAGAGAGGATATTGGTCTGGAAAGCAATGTCGTCAATCGTCTTAATAATCTTACTGATTTCATTGGATTTATCCGTAATTTCCTGCATTGCAGTAGACATTTCTCTCATCTTCTGGTTACTTGTTTCTACTGCATGACCGGCATCCATACTTAATTGATTTGCCTCTACGGACTGATCCGCCGTACTTTTTATTTTGGCGGAAATATCGTTCATGGTAGCTCCGAGCTCCTGAATGGAGGAAGCCTGCTCGGTTGCCCCCTGTGAGAGAGCCTGTGCACTGCTGGAAACCTGTTCGGCGCCGCCGTTCACCTCTTCTGCGGAATTTTTAATTTCCGTCATGGTGTTTGAGAGGTCCGTCGTGATATCCCGAAGAGCAAGCAGTAAGGGCTTATAATCTCCCGGATACTTTGTTTCGTCAGAGAGATCCACGCGGAAGTCCCCGCCGGCTATAGAAGCCAGTTTTTCGTTCAGGTCACTGATGATTTCCTTTATTCTGAACGTAACCTTCTTAAAAGAGTCCGCAAGATGGCCGATTTCATCCTGCTTGTTGTACTTCACTTCTACATTTAAGTTTCCGTCTGCAACCTTGTCGCCGACACTGGCAATCTTCTTCAAGGGATCCAAGTTCTTCTTTACCAAGAAATAGGTACAAACGATGAGAAGAAGGGTTCCCAGCAAACCGATCAGGGATGCAGTGGTAATCAGCCTATTGGTGACTGCCTGATAATCGCTGCTTGCGATACTCATAAGACTCCACCAGGTGGTATTTCCAAATGCAGTGGGGGCAAGATAGACTCTTCTCTTTACACCGGATGTATTGGTGATTTCCATGTGGAAAGATTTTCCTTCCTTCAATTTCTCTTGGATTTTCTGCACCCCGTCTTTATCTACCGCGGCAGAGAGGTTCTTTCCCTTAAGAGCCTCGTTGGAAACGAACATAAAGTTTCCGCTATTATCCATTACTGAGGTGAAGAGGCTCGGGAAACGGCTGTCTGCGTGCTTTAATACATCAAAGGCGGCGAGGTCCAACTCGATGGTGATTACCCCTTTGAAGTCATTCTTATCGACAATCGGATCACAGATCGTAATCACCGTTTTGGAAGGATCTTCGTCCAGAGTGTAAGCGGAAGAAATGGTCGGTTTCAGGGTCTCTTTCGCCGTTGTATAATAGTCTTTATCTTTGTAGTAGCTGTAGGGATAATTGATGATATTTCTGCTTTTACACTCTGAAAAGTCATGTAGGAGCAAAATCCGTTACGCCGTCAATTACCTTGTTCGGCTCGAAAAAGTAACCGATTCCGGTAACATGAGGGTTACTTTGAATGGTGGCGTACATCGTATCCATCATAACGACTTCAAGATTGTAGCGACTTGCCGGAACGGCACGGTCAATGATACGAGAGCGAAATGTTGTTCCGGACATGGGACTGATGGTCTGGGGAATCAGGTTATCTCCATCTTTCGATACGATGGTCCATGGATTTCCCGGAACGCCTCGATGGCATCATTTTGATCCCAGACGAAGCTGATGGCTTCTTTCATATTTCCGAAAGCGTCGTGATCTCTCCCAGGATGTCACTGGTTTTTGCTCCCGGTGAGGAGAGCATATCATCCATGTTTTTGTCGAGGTTCTTCTTGGTGGATTGGCTACCCATATCGACAATGGCGTAGCTAAGGATGAGGATAATGAAAAATCCCAAAATACCCAGCATAAGAGAGAGGCGCTGGCTCAGGCTCATATTCCCCTTTTTCTTCGGTAAATGTGTCGTGTCCTTCGTTTTCATAACTATTCCTTCCTTGTATAGATCCTGCACAGCCGCTCTTGATGAGCTTCTGCTTCGGGCAATCTTCTTCTCCAAAGATGCCGATTGAGTGAGATTTGCCATAGCGAAACCGAAAAAGTGAGCGCGCAAATGGCATATAATAGATTTATATGAAATTTCTATCGACCTATTTTATCTTACTATAATAGAAAAGAACATAAAATTTGAACGCGGGAATAAAGAAGGATTGTGTTATACTTATCCTGTCCTTTGGAGCACCGTGTTCGGTCAGAAAAAAAAAGAAGTAAAAGAAGTAAAAGAAGTAAAAGAGAAAAAGAGCAAAAGAGCAAAGAAGATAAAGAGGAAAGGAGCGGTTATGCGTGTGGAAAGCGATAAAGCGGGGAAGATAGACTTAGGGAAATTAGAGACGGATGCATACGTTCTTACTTTAGAGTTCATTGAGAAAGCGAAGCTGAAAGCGGGACAGCTTTTTCGTAGTGGGCTGTTCCAGTTCCGAAGTGATTGGAGAACGAATCGGTACGGAATCCAGCTATTCCGTTGCGAAGGCTCTGTTTCAGGGAATTGACAGAGCGGCAAAGGAGAAAGAGGTCTCTCTTTGCACACAGTGCTGTGAGCACCTAAACCGGGCAATCATCATAGAGGGCGCTGTTGCGGAAAAGCTCGGTTTCCTGGACGCTATCGTCAATGTGGTTCCTAAGGAAAAGGCGGGAGGATCTTTCTCTACGGTAGCATACGAAAGTTTTCACGAGCCGGTCGCGCTGGAACGGGTTCGAACGGACGGGGGAATGGATATCGGAGATACCTTTATCGGCATGCACTTAAAGGAAGTTGCGGTTCCCTTACGGCTCAGTAAGAATACACTTGGCTCCGCCCATCTTACGGCGGCGAGAGTCAGACCGAAGTGTATTGGAGGAGTGAGAGCACAGTATGATGAAAGCTTACTCTAGAGTTTTTCTGTGAGTGCATTCCATGGATAGGGAAACAGGGGCACGCTCCCGCTAACCTCGCCTCGTAGCAGTACTAAGCTTCAAGCGTCGCTATGCTCGCTTTCAGCAAGTACTGACGGGCTCAGATTGCCCCCTGTTTCCCTATCCATGGAATGCAAACAAACAATCAAACCTAGATATGAATCACATCGGAACGATTTCCGTTCAGGAGGCTGTCATGCTGAAGGCAGCTTCCGTGGATGCGGTTCTCTCTTTTCAGCATCCATAGAGGAAGAAGAGTTGCTTTAGCGAAGTAACACAGTATCCAGATCATAAAAGCGCCGAGTGAGAGACCTCGGAAATAAAAGAGATAGCCTTCCAGAAGAAAGAGGGCATTCAAAACGATATTGCATGAGGTGGATAAGCTCGCGAAGAAAAGATTTCCGGGCATACTTGGTCTATAGTATTTTACGGCATAGAGGGAAAGAATAGAGATATTGTAAACACAGATCGGCTTCTTTTCTTTTCGGTAGAAAACGATGGTTTTTCGGTTATAAAAAAAGACGCCTTCTTTTTTAGCAAGGGACGCTTCAGAAATCCAGACATGGCTTACTGCGCTGATTTCTTCCCAGGGCACGAACAGTTTTATGCCGGGAAGATAAATTCCCTCTTTTCCGATTTGCAGTTTTTTTATAAAAATAAAAGGGAATAGAGACGAGGAGCAGAATGCCGTTTCCATAGAGCGCAAACTTTAGCGGGCTTAACTGTAGTTTGGCAGTGGGAAGAGTTACATGCAAAATGGCAAGACCTTTTCCTTTCCCGATGGCGTAAAAAAATCATAATGAGAAGGGAAAAAGATAAAAGGTGAAATAGCGATAATAAATACTGTGAAAAGAAGTACCGTTTTTCATCTGTTGTGCACGGTCATTCTTTTGTCCTACACTTCGTTTCATCCGTTTTCCACTTTCCTTCCGTCTCTCTTTCCCTATACCTTCTTTTTCTTCGCAATACACTTGCAAATCGGGTTTCCCTTAGCAGAGAACTTTTCTTCATATTTCGTCATAATATTTCCCTCGGAAAGTCTCCCGTCATGATGGAGGTCAAAACTTTTTGCGAGGATATCCCAGCCATTTTCCTGAAAACTCTCCAAAGAGTAATCGAATAAATCCCGATTATCCGTCTTGAATTCGATATGTCCATCCTTGGAAAGAACCTGCTCATAGAGTTTTAAAAATACCGGACTGGTGAGTCTGCGGTTCGCCTGTCTTTTCTTGGGCCAGGGGTCGGAGAAGTTCAGATAAATCGTGTCAATTTCTTCGGAAGAAAAAATCTCCGTAAGGAGTCTCGCGTCCATGCTCATGTAGTAGAGGTTTTGCAAGACCGTTCCGCACTCCTCCTCTTTTTCCCGCCGCTTAATCGCTTTCAAGAGCACACTGTCGTAGCGTTCGATGCCAATGAAGTTCCGCGAGGGATCCCGCTTTGCCATTTCGTAAATGAATTTTCCTTTCCCCATCCCGATTTCCAGGGAGAGCGGATGCTTGTTTTCGAAGAGTTTTTCCGAAAAAAGCCCTTTATAGTCTTCTTTATTTTGGATTACGAAACGGGAGGAAGAGACGAAATCTTCCGAGCCGCTGATGTGTCTTAAGCGCATAATGCTCCTTTACTTGCAATTTTAAGATTTTCTTTATAGGAACGGAAACGCTCTTATGGTATCATATATGCGCTATTTTAACTAGAAAAAAGAGAAGAAGGATATAGAGGAAACGGGTTTCCCGTATTTTCCTTTTTCTCGTTGTAAAAGAATGATATAAGGGTGAAAATGCGTAGAAAGAAATTACTGAGGGGAGGGATTTCTCTCCTTCTTGCGTCCACTATTGTAGGACTCTCCGCTTGTGAAAAGAAGATGGGGACGGAGAAAAGCGAAGCGAAAGCTTCCGCTTCGGATATTGTGGTAACTACGGAAGAAGCGGAAGGAGACTCCGTTGCCGTAGCGGCGCTCGGCATCAATGCCAATGTCTTACCTTCTATTGAGGGGGTTACCATCGATGGCCAGGCGGAAGACCTTGCACCGGTAAACCTTACGGTGGGAGTCATCAACTCGGTCGTAAAGGACTTACAGCAAAGGCTCATGCAGCTTGGCTACATGGAGGACGATGAGCCGACAACTTACTATGGGGATGCAACGTCCAAGGCAGTGCAGTATTTCCAGAGGCAGACCGGACGAAAGATGGACGGTATCACGGGCGTCGATACCTGGGATGCCCTGATGGCGGAAAATGCACCGCATTATGCGGCGAAACTCGGTTTTCAGGGAGACGACATCACGAAGATTCAGTATCGTCTCTATAACCTCGGTTATCTTACCGAGAGCGGACAGATTAACGGAAACTTTGATGCCACGACAGAAACCGCGGTGAAGAAGCTACAGGAGGTGAACCATCTTACCATCGACGGTACTGTCGGAGCTTCTACTTATGATTTGCTGTATTCCGATGATGTGAAGGCGAACATTATCGCGCTCGGTGAACAGAGCGATATCGTAAAGAAGTATCAGAGTCGTTTGATTGCGCTCGGCTATCTTTCCGGAGAAGCGGACGGGAATTTCGGACTGACGACGCAGAATGCCATTCGTGCCTTCCAGTCCAGAAATGACCAGGTGGTTGACGGCTTCCTTGGACCGGATACGAGAAACATTCTGGATTCGGATGCGGCAAAGCCTTTCGGTATGCGTCTTGGAGAGCAGAGTAACGATGTACAGAATATGCAGAAGCTTCTGGCAAAGTATGGCTATCTCTCTGCTGATAAAGCTTCAGGCTACTTTGGAGAAATGACGAAAGATGCCGTGCTTTCTTTCCAAAGAACCAATGGCTTATCTGCGGACGGTATGGCGGGGGCAATGACGATGCAGCTCTTGCAGAGCGGGAATGCAAAATCAAAACCGAAAGCGGCCGCAGCGAAACCGAAGAAAGGAAAGTCTGCTGGAAATGCCGCTCGAGGCGGCGGAGCGGCTGCCGGTGGTGCAGGGCAGGCAGGTATCTCTTCCGGATCGGGAGGAGCTACCGTTTCCGGTTCCGCTTCCGCACTGATTTCTATTGCTTCTTCGAAGATTGGGTCCCCTTATGTCTGGGGTTCCAAGGGTCCCGGCTCTTTGACTGCTCCGGTTTTGTATACTGGTGTTTAAACCAGGCGGGAGTCGGAACCTCTTATATGACTTCCTCCGGATGGAGGAACCCGGGACGTTTTAAGAAAGTCGGCGCTTCCGAGTTACAGGCGGGAGACATCGTTGTAGTAAGCGGACATGTCGGCATTTATGCAGGAGGAGGTTCCGTCATTGATGCGTCCTCTTCGAACGGTAGAGTGGTTCACAGAAGTTTTTCCGGATGGTGGTCCAAAAATTTCATAACAGCATGGCGGATTTTCAGCTAAAGAGAAACGGGAAGTCTGTAAGGAAGAGATTTGTTTTTTGCAGGCCTATTAGAACTTCCCTTAAGGAAGAGTAAAGCAAAGGAGAGTGTGGAGAGATGAAGAAAACGGCTTTGATTGTGATGGCAGCAGGAATTGGTTCCCGCTACGGTGCGGGAATTAAGCAGTTGGCAAAGATAGGGCCGTCCGGAGAGATTATTATGGATTACTCTGTGCACGATGCTTTGGATGCGGGATTTGACAAGCTGATTTTTTGTCATTCGGAAAGAGATTGAGAAGGATTTTTCAGGGAAATTATCGGAGAACGAATCGAGAAGATTGCGGATGTACACTATGTGTTCCAGGAACTGGATGCGCTTCCTCGCGGATTCTTCCTTCCGGAAGGGAGAACCAAGCCGTGGGGAACTGCCCATGCTCTGATGCAGGCCAGAAAGAGGTGGATTGTCCCTTTGCCGTAATCAATGCCGATGACTTCTACGGTAAGGAAGGGTATCGTCTGATACACGGTTTTCTGGTGGAACAGAAGGGAACAGGAAAAGAACTTGAAATGTGTATGGCGGGGTACCATTTGAAGAATACCCTTTCCAAGAACGGATCGGTGAACCGGGGAATCTGCCAAGTGTCCAGGGAGGATTATCTGGAATCGATTGAAGAGATTTATGATATAAAAAGAGGGGAAGATGGCGTTCTTTCCGGTTTGAACCAGAGGAAGGAGGCGGTGATTCTCGATGAGGATGCTATCGCGTCCATGAATATGTTCGGTCTTCCGGAAGCCTTTTTGGATGTCGTTGCAGAGAAGTTTCCGGAGTGGCTTTCACACTACGGAAAGGAACTGAAGTCAGAGTATCTTCTGCCTAGAGAAATCAACAACCTGATGGTAGAAGGAAAGGGAAGAGTGAAGGTGCTCCCGGATCGCGACAACTGGTTCGGCGTGACGTATCAGGAAGACAGAGCGCTGGCAGAGGAGGCACTGAGAGAATGCATCGATAAAGGTCTTTATCCGGAGAACTTGTATCGCTAAGCTTACAGAAAGAGGAAGTTCCTACTGTAAGGAGGTTATAGATTGGCTGAAGAAGAGAGAGAGTCCCGGAAGAGAAGATTGAGAGAAAATGTTATTTTTGGCAACACCGGGAAGAAAAGCGTAGAGGACGAGGGAGAGAGCGAAGAGGAAAATGTGAAGAGCAGCCTTTTAAAGAAAAAAAGGCTGTTTTTCCTTCCGCTTTTATTTCTGGTCTTTTTAGCCGCTCTTCTTTTTATCTGTTTAGCATTCGAAAGTTTACGAGCTTATCCGTTATATGGAGTACGAGTTTTTCAGATAAAGAAAGTAGTACGGCATCCTTCTATCCCTTTTCGGAGGGCGTGGTGAAAGTATCTAAGGATGGCGCGTCCTATATCGGGAAAACAGGGAAACCCTTGTGGAACCAGGCTTTTGAGATGGGAGAGCCGGTGGTTTCCGTCAATGGAGACTTTATGGTTATTGGAGAGGAAAACGGTTCCAAACTCTTTATTCTTTCTAAGGAAGGACTGGTCGGGCAAGGGGAGGCACCGCTGCCGATTGAAAAGCTCTCCATCTCGGCGAAGGGTGTGGTCTATGCGCTCTTGAAGGAAGAAGACGGAGCTTTTATCACGGTCTTCTCCAAGGAGGGAAAAGAACCTGGATATTGCCATTAAGTCCGTCATGAGCGGAGACGGCTATCCGATTGATTTTTCCGTGTCGAAAGACGGAGAAGAGCTTCTTGTGGCATTTTCCTATCTGGATAAGTCCGCTTTGAAAAGTCGTGTCGTGTTCTATAATTTCTCCTCTTTAGGGAAGAATGTCGGAGCGAACCGCGTTGTAGGCGGTTTTAGAGAGCATTTTGCAGGGAAGATGGTGGGAAGAGTCCACTTTTTTTCAATAACGAGGAGAGTTTCGCCGCCTATAATGGGGGATTTAGCTTCTTCTCTACGCGGGTAAAGACAAGTCCGGAAGAGAAGAAAAATGAAGAGATTCCGGGAATGATTCGGATGATCAGTTACAATGCGGAGAATCTTGCTGTGCTCGCGGACAATACCGAGGATAAAGAGAAAGGAAATTATCGTTTGTATCTTTTCCGGAAGAGCGGAGAGAAAGTCTTCGATAAGGCGGTTTCTTTTACGGGCACGAAGATGGAAGTCAGTGCCGATAAAATTTTCCTCTATCAGGAGAAAAATTATAAAGTATATGATTTCGGCGGGCGCCTACGCTATAATGGGGAAACGGAAGAAGGTTTACAGTATATTCGGGCCGCTTCAGAAATCAATGTAGGAGGAACGGACCTACTCTTGTGTTTTCCGAATAAAGTCGAGCGGGTCAGAGTACAGTAGAGGGAGTGGAAGATGAATCAGTATTGTGTAGGAATTGATGTAGGGGGAACGACCGTTAGGTGCGGCATTTTTACCTATAACGGCGTACTTCTGGACAAGTGGGAAGTGATGACCAGAAAGGCGGAGAACGGAAAGTATATCCTGCCGGATGTTGCAGAAGAGCTGAAGAAGCACCTGGAAGAAAAAACGATTGCGTATGAGGATATCACCGGCATTGGCATCGGCGTTCCCGGACCGGTGGAGCCGGATGGACACGTTCGTGTTGCCGTGAATCTCGGTTGGAAGGATGTTTATCCGGCAAGAGAGATGCAGGGAACTTATGGGAGGAAGAACTCCTGTGCTGTTGGAAATGATGCCAATGTCGCCGCTTTTGGGAGAGATGTGGCAGGGAGGAGGAAAAAGGCTATCAGAATATGCTGATGGTTACCCTGGGAACCGGTGTCGGCGGCGGCCTCATTTTAAACGGAAAGATTGTTACCGGTGCACACGGTGCCGGAGCGGAAATCGGACATATTCATGTACGGGATGTGGAAGGAGAGAAGTGCAGCCTGCGGCGGATGGGCTGTCTTGAACAGGTCGCTTCCGCTACAGGGAATTGTGAAAGAAGCGGAGCGTTTTCTTCGGATGTTCAGAGACCCGTCTCTCTTCGTATCTATGGGAAGGCATTGACCGCGAAGATTGTAGGGTGAGGCGGCAAAGGCGGGAGATCAGATTGCCTACCTCAGTTTGGATATGAGTATGCGCTCGCTGGGTATCGTACTGGCACAGGTTTCCATGGTGGCGGATCCTGAAGTTTTCGTGATTGGCGGCGGGGTTTCCCGTGCGGGAGATTTTCTTCTGGATATGATTCGAAAGCATTATGAGGAATACACCCCGATTCTGGACAAGAAAGCCGTACTTATGCTTGCCACGCTTGGAAATGATGCGGGAATTTATGGCTGTGCAAGGCTCATGTTGGAGAAAGAATAAAGAATGAATCAGAAGGTTCTGAAAACAATTGAATACACGAAGATTATTGCTCTTTTGAAGGAAGAAGCCGGCTCTGCTCTCGGAAAGGAGAAGGCAGAGTCTCTTCTTCCTTCTTCCCGTCGGGAGGAAGTGGAGAAGGCGCTTCTGGAAACGGAGGATGCGGAGAGCAGAATTCGGCTGAAAGGAGAACTTGCCTTTCGGAGTCTTGTGGATATCCGTTTCTTTTTCCCGAGACTCGAGATGGGGGCGGCGCTTTCTCTTCCCGAGCTTTATTCCGTTTTACAGGTACTGGAGTTGACAAAACGGATTAAAGAACAGGGAGGAGAGATAGAGGACAGTTTGACCTCTTATTTTTCAGGACTTCAGCCCTTAGAGGAGATACGGCGGGAACTGGAACGGGATATTGAGTCGGAAGAGCGCCTCTTTGATGAAGCGAGTAAAGAACTTTCTGAAATCCGGAGAAAGGAAAAATCACTGGAAAGCAGGATTTCGGAGGAGCTCAATCACATCTTAAATGAAAAGCGAAGCATGTTGCAGGAAGCCGTGATCACCGTGCGGAACGGAAGACACGTTTTCCCGGTGAAAGCGGAGTATAAGAATGCTTTTCACGGAATCGTACATGATGAGAGCAGTACCGGCGTGACGCTTTTTATGGAGCCTTTACGGATTGTACAGATGGAAAATGACCTTAGTGCGCTCTTTTCCCTGGAGAAAGCGGAGGTGGAGAAGATTCTTCTCGCACTGAGTCTTCTGCTCTCGGAAGAGCTTCCGGGACTCAGAGAGGATGTTGAGCTCCTCAGTCATCTGGACTTTGTTTTTGCGAAGGCAAAGCTCGGGAAAAAGATGGACGGCATCCGCCCGAAGCTGGAGAAAGAACACAGGGTGAATTTAATCGATGCGAGACATCCTTTAATCCCTCGGGAGAAGGTTGTTCCGATTTCTCTCCATATCGGAGAAGCGTTTCGTCTGCTCGTGATTACCGGACCCAATACGGGAGGAAAAACAGTTTGTCTGAAGACCCTGGGCCTACTACAGTTGATGGGGCAGGCGGGACTCCTGATTCCGGCATTTCAGGGGTCCTCCATTTCCGTTTTTCGGGAGATTTATGCGGATATCGGAGATGAGCAGAGCATCGAACAGAGTCTTTCGACGTTCTCTTCCCACATGACCAATACGGTGCGAATCTTGAATGCGGCAGATCAAGATTGTCTCTGCCTTTTTGATGAGCTCGGTGCAGGAACGGATCCGACAGAGGGAGCTGCCCTTGCTCTCGGTATTTTGCATGACCTTTATGAACGGGAAGTGACGACCGTTGCCACGACACACTATGCGGAGATTAAGCTCTATGCCTTGTCGCAGGAAGGGGTGGAAAATGCAGCCTGCGAGTTTGATGTAGAGAGTCTCCGCCCGACCTATCGCTTGCTGATCGGTGTTCCGGGAAAGTCCAATGCCTTTGCCATTGCGAAGAAACTGGGGCTCAGTGACAAAATTATTTCCGATGCCAAGAGTCGGATAGGAGAAGAAGACCTGCACTTTGAGGATGTCATTGCGGATTTAGAGGACAGTAGGCGCCTTGCCGAGCGGGAAAGATTGGAGATAGAGCAGTATAAGGCGGAAGTGGAAAGGCTGAAAAACCGGGCCAGAGAGTCCACCAAAGGCATTGAGAAGGAAGAGACAAAATTCTGGAGCGTGCACGGGAGGAAGGGCAAGAATCCTTTTCGGAGGCAAAAGGAGACTGCGGACAGTATCGTAAAGCGAGATTCGAAAGAAGGAAAGCGGCAATAGTACGGCGCTGGAAGCCGAACAACTGAGAACGAAGCTGAAAAAGAAACTGGAAGAGAATCAGTCGGCTTTGGGAGCGCAGACGGTGAAAGGCCCTCGCAGACGATTTCCTAAAGAATCTTGCTCTTAGGGACAAGGTGCGCCTTCAATATGCATGGAGTTGTCGCTACGGTTACGGGGTTACCGGATAAGAGTGGACTCTTTACCGTGAGTGCGGGAATTCTTCGTACCAAGGTTTCCGCGAAAGAAGTTGAGTTTATTCAACATAAGGAGAAGGAGAAGCCGATTCGGAATCAGGGAAGAACGGCCGGCATCGGAAAAGCGAAGGCTATGGGAATTTCTCCGGAAATCAACCTGATCGGCAAGATGACGGCGGATGCCCTTCCGGAACTGAATAAGTATCTGGATGATGCGTTCCTTGCCCATCTTCCGGAAGTCCGTATCGTGCATGGCAGAGGAACGGGAGCCCTTCGAAAAATGGTGCACGACTGTGCGAAGAAGAATAAACATATTGAATCGTTTCGTCTGGGAGAGTACGGAGAGGGATCGGACGGCGTGACGATTGTTTATTTTAAGAAATAGAATCGAAAATTTCAGAAAGGAGGTACTGTGGCGGAAAAACAAAGAATTTTGATTGTAGATGATGACCGTTCCATTGCGGAGCTGATTTCGCTTTTACCTCGAGAAAGAATGCTTTTCTACAAGGATTGCGGAAGATGGGGAAGAAGCCTTGCGCGTTTTTCGAGAAAGAGGAACGGATCCGTCCTTTGACCTGATGCTTCCCGGAACAGACGGGTATGAGAGTGCAGGAGGATTCGGGCGACTCCGATGTACCGATTATCATGCTTTCTGCGAAAGGGGAGACTTTTGATAAGGTACTCGGTCTGGAACTTGGGGGCGGATGACTATATCTTAAAGCCCTTCGATACGAAGGAATTGGTAGCTAGAGTAAAGGCCGTTTTACGTCGCTTTCAACCGAAACAAAGAAGGAACCTGAAAACAAACGGTAAAGAAGGCGGAACGGAGGAAACCGAGCAGAAGGGAAAGCGGATTACTTACCCGGATTTGACGGTGAATTTAAGTAACTACGCAGTGCATTACAAGGGGAAAACTGTGGAGATGCCGCCGAAAGAGTTGGAACTTTTTATTTTTCTGGGCAAGCTTTTCCCAATCAGGTTTTTACCAGAGAACAGCTCCTGGATCATATCTGGGGGTATGAGTTTGCAGGGATTCCTGCACGGTGGACGTCCATATCAAGCGCCTTAGGGAGAAGTTGCCGGGCGGGAGGATTGGGAGATTTCACGGTTTGGGGAATCGGCTATAAGTTCAGGGTAGGGTAGAAGCGTGAAGAAGCAATTGTTTATCAAATTTTTGCTCGGGTATTCCTTTATTCTTCCTCTTATCCTTTTCTCTTCGTCTTTTTTATGGAGGAAACCGACTTTATTCTTCGATTTATCATGCGGAAGGAAGGGCTCTTTACCGTGAAGTGACGAGACTCTCCACCTTTTATTCGAAGGAGGAAAATGGTGCGCCTCGATAGAGGGCATCCTGAAGGAAATGGAAGGAATATACATTATCGGGGCGTGGAGTGGATGCTGCTCAGCCCCTGGGGAGAAAAATCCTGCCTCATCAGGGAGCGGAAAACCTGCGCGCAAAGAGCATTCCCTCATTCAATGCCACGGAGTATGCCAAAAAAACTTATTATACGGAAGATTTTCAGGGCCTTTTTAAAGAGAAAAGACTGCTTGCGAGAGCGCCTGTACAGCGTTCTTTTCGGACCGTAGCGTATTTTTATCTCCTCCTTCCGCTTTCGGAAATCGAAGAGAAGAAGGCGGAAACGATGCAAATCTTTCTTATGGGACTGCTCTTTGTCTTCCTCTTTTCCTTCTCGATTTTTGGGTTTTTATATCTTTGTTTATCGCCCTCTGAAGAAGATCACAAGCGGAGCGGTGCACTATGCGTCCGGAGAATATGATTATCGAATCGTGGTGGCGGGCAGGGATGAGATGCGTTACCTTGCAGAGACATTGAATTACATGGCGGAAGAAATTGCTAAGGGAGACGATTATCAGCGGCAGTTCATTGCCAACATTTCCCATGATTTTCGTTCTCCGCTAACCTCCATTAAGGGGTATCTGGAAGCGATGCTCGACGGGACGATACCGAGAGATATGGAAGAAAAGTATCTGGAGAGAGTGATTTCGGAAACGGAACGTTTAAGTAAACTCACGCAGTCCATGCTGAGCTTGAACCGTTTGGATACGGACTGTAGCCTGATGCGGAGCAATTTTGATATCAATCGGATGATTCGCGGGTCTGCAATAGTTTTTGAGATGCAGTGCGAAGAAGAGTTTGCAGTTTTCCCTTATTTTTTTGCGGAAAAGAAAGAAATGGTCTTTGCGGATTATCCGAAGATCCAGCAGGTTCTTTATAATCTCATCGATAATGCGGTTAAGTTTTTCCAGGAAGGAACGGAAATCTTTGTACGGACAGAGGAAAGAGGGGGCAAAGGTCTTTATTGCAGTGAAAGACCAGGGCATCGGTATACCGAAGAAAGATGTACAGAAGATTTGGGAGCGTTTCTATAAAACAGATCTTTCCAGAGGAAAGGATAAAGGAGGAACCGCCCGGACTTTTCCATCGTGAAGGGCATTTTAACTGCCCATCAGGAAACATATCGATTGTGTGTCTACAGAGGGAGTAGGGACGGAATTCAGCTTTTCCTTACTGATGTCTTTAAAAGAGGAGGCATAATTTTTGGAAGACAAAGACTTTATCAAAGAAAAATTGTGGGACAAAGACCGGATTGGAAGAAAAGAGGAAAGAAAGCCTTTTTCCTTCTTTTTCCGGTATCCTTTTGGCTTTGGGGTATGCCTCGTGCTGTTTTTACTGCTGCCTCGTCTTCCAATAAAAAAAGAGCAGAAAGAGACCGTAGCGTTAGAGGAGGAAAGTACGGCGGCGGAGTCGAGTACAGAAGAATCGGAAGCCATTGAGGATGTTGTACAGTCGGAGATTCAGAAGTTTGACTTCTCCGGTGAGCGCCTATGAAAGTATGATGGGGAATTTAAAGGCGGTCATCCAGGAGGGAGAGAAGTCCTTAGTGGATGCTGAAGTGGCGACCGGCGGCGAACATTTGCTTACGGAAGGAAAAACACGAAAAACGGACTTGTATTTGAGAAGACTTCGGATGCTTTTTTCTGATTGTTTATCCCTGAATTGCGGAAAAAGAGGAAAATTTCGCGTGCGTTTCTATAGGGAGAAAGAAGTGGAAGCGAGTTTAGTTTCCATGAGCAGGAGAGATAATCTTTCCGTTCTTTCGGTTCCCTTAGCGTTTTTTTCAGACAAAGAGCCTGAGAAGGTCGCGGTGATTAAGAGGGGAAATTCCAGACTCTGCAAAGAGGAGAGACCCCTAGGAATCGGCTCCCCTCCGACAACTCTACTCTACCCTCATCAGCTATGTTTCCTATCTCTTGCGAAGCGCCGGAAGTGGACCGATTTATGGAAGAGATTGCGGTGCAGGGAGAGAAAAGGGGGAAGGACAGGTGTTCTACCTGGATACCAACGGAGCATGGGTCGGTTTCTCGGCTGGAGAAGAGGCATCCTTTCCGCATCTTTTACGGGATATCCGATTATTTGGACAGTCTGGAAGCACTCAGTAACGGAAAATCTTTGGCCTATCTTGGACTTAGAGTACAAAATGCGACGAAAAGTATGGTAAAATTAGGCGTTCCGGAAGGAATTTATATTTCGGAGGTGGAAGAGGGAAGTCCGGCTTTCTCCGCCGGAGTACAAGCAGGAGACATTCTGAAAAAAAGTGGATGGAAAAGAGCTGCCTTCGGTGAAAGATTTTTGAAGAGGATTTATTGAAGAAGAACCCGGGAGATACGGTACGCTTAACCGTTCTCCGGAATAATGGAAATGCATACGTGGATTTGGAGTTTTTCTGTCCTTTTGGAGACGAGGTAGGAAGGAATTTTATGAGTGAGAACAACCCGAGTCTGAACCGTTTTATCGAAAATTTTCGAGACGGTACGAGGGTGAACAATGTGTATCTGGCAAAGACGAAGAATACGGCGCTGACAAAGAACGGGAAAGAGTATTTGAATGTAACCCTACAGGATAGGACAGGAAACCATCGATGCAAAAGATTTGGGATCCGTATTCTCCGGGGATTTCGAGTTTTTCCGTTTTGGATTATGTCTATGTAGAAGGGAATGTCAGTCTCTATAACGGCGTAAATCAATTGAGTATTCAGAGGCTCTCCGTGGCAAGAGAGGGAGCTTTTTCCGAAGATTTTCTGCCGGTGTCGAAGCGTAACCGGGAAGAGATGAAGCGAGAGTTCCTGGAGATGATTGCCAAGCTGGAGAATCCCCTATCTCGAGAAGTTATTGGAAAATATATTTGTGCAGGATAAGAAGTTTATGCAGGATTTTTTTCCATTCATTCTGCTGCGAAAAACGGTGCATCACAGCTATGTAGGAGGACTTCTGGAGCACACCTTGTCTGTGGCACAGCTTTGCGCCTTTTATGCGGCGCATTATCCGGATCTGAACAAGGATATCCTGGTTTCCGCAGCGCTTTGTCATGATATAGGGAAGATGAAAGAATTAAGCGATTTTTCCGAAGAATGATTATTCGGATGAAGGGCAGCTACTGGGGCATATTATGATTGGCTATACGATGCTTTCCGAAAAGATTGCGGAGATTCCCGATTTTTCCGGAAGTGCTCCGGACGGAGTTTTTTACACTGTATTCTCTCCCATCACGGAGAGTTGGAATTCGGTTCTCCGAAGAAACCGGCTACCATGGAAGCGCTTGCACTTGCCTTTGCAGACAATACGGATGCGAAACTGGAGACGATGTGGAGTTTATTGAGCAGGGGAAAAGTCCGGAAAAGGCGAAGGAAAAATGCAGGATGGATCGGCTACAATAAGCTTCTCGAGAGCAATGTGCGAAGTCGATGTTCTAAAGCACATTTTTATTGTTTACACAGTATTGGACAGAAGGGGAAAATCGTGATTCAAATTTTTCTTAGAAGAGGATCTTGTTCCGTTTGAAAGTGATATTCGGGAACTTTTGAAAGCGTTCTATCCGGGAGAGGATTTTCAGTTGCATACACCGGACGGGGTACGCCTCATGGAGACCACGCAGGAAGAGAAGAATGCGCTGAAACGTGCGAAAGCAAGAGGAGAGGCGGTTCCGGTCAATAAGAAAAGCCTGAAACGGAAGAATCAGGAGAAAGAGAATCAAGTACTGACAGAGGAGGGATTTTCGACCCTTCTCTTTTCCGTTTGACTCTGGATTTAAGAGGGCTGTCTCTCTCACGGGAGAACGTGCGAAAGATAAATCGATTGTCAAAAGCCCGCCTTTATCAGATGGTGAAAGAAAAGTCCGGAAGGAGTCTTCCTTGGGGGATTTGACGGGGATTCGTCCCTGTCAGTCTTGCCGGAAAGCTTCTGCGGGAGGGGAGAAAGCGACGGAGGCTCTCCGGAGAAGAGCAGAGTCTTTTCTACCGTGCCTTAAAAAGAAGAGTACTGCCTGGAAGGAGAAAAGGCGGAACTGCTTTATTATCTTGCCAAAAGGGAAAGGGAGATTCTGAAAGAGGCGGAGAGAAGAGCGGGGATTTCCGTTCAGGAAGGATTCAGTATCTATATCCATATCCCGTTTTGTCCGAGTAAGTGCGCCTATTGTTCTTTTCTTTCTTCTCCCCTAGGCTCTTTCAAGGAAGCTGTTCCTGCCTATTTGGAGAGAATGTCCGAAGAATTGGATTTTGCCCTTTTTGAGATGGGAGAGAAGCGGGGAAAAAGGGTAGAGAGCATCTATATCGGCGGAGGAACGCCTACCGCACTTTCTGAGAAAGATCTGGAAGCGCTTCTACAAGTAGTGGAACGGAAAGTCATTCGTTCTCCGTATAGTAAGCTTCTCGAATACACGGTAGAAGCGGGACGCCCCGATTCTCTGAACAAAGAGAAATTGTCTCTTCTGAAGAAGTACCGGGTTGATCGTATCTCGATTAATCCGCAGACTTTCCGACAGGAGACGCTGGATTTGATTGGACGAAAACATAGCGTGGAAGAAGTGATTAGCCGCTTTTATGAGGCAAGAGGGCTGGGGTTTCAGAATATCAATATGGATCTCATTCTGGGACTGCCGGGAGAGCGACTTTCCGATGTGGAGAACAGTTTATGTCGGATTCAAGAACTTGCACCGGACAGTTTGACCGTGCATTCCCTTGCAGTAAAACGTGCTGCAAGACTCCATACGGAAGAGAATGCCTACCGGAGCGCCTATCGTGCTGGAACGTCTTCGCAGGAATTTCCGCTGAACAAAGCGTTTCATTTACCCTATCTGCCTTCCCTTTCGAAGCGGAAAGAGAGGACAGAGATGGAGTGGATGATGCTTTCCGCGATGGACACGGCGGAGGAACTTTCCCTATTTCCTTATTATTTGTACAGGCAGAAGAATATGGCGGGCAATCTGGAAAATATCGGTTTCAGCCGGAAAGGGAAAGAATGCCTCTATAACATTTTCATGATGGAAGAAAAACACAGTGTTTGGGGAATTGGCGCGGGAAGCTCTACGAAAATCATCTTTGGAAATGGAAGGCTGGAGAGAGTGGACAATGGTAAGGATTTTCGCCCTATATGGAACATTTCTCTGCATACATGGAAAAAGAAAAAGCTCCTGGAAGAGTTTGACAAAAATATAACTGGATTTTTTTATCTTGACGTAGCGTATACTGACCTCTGTGTTTACTGTATACAATCGATACAGGAAGATAGAGATAGGAGGAGAAAATGGAAGTACAGGATAGAAAAGTCGGTATCATCGGTTGCGGTTTTGTGGGTTCCAGCTCCGCTTTTGCCCTGATGCAGAGCGGTTTGTTTTCGGAAATGGTTTTTAAATGATGTGGATACGGAGAGAGCGGAGGGGGAAGCGCTGGATATCAGCCACGGTCTTCCTTTTGCCAAGCCGATGAAGATTTATGCAGGCGGATATGATGATATGATGGATTGCTCTATCATTGTCATTACTGCCGGAGCCGGACAGAAACCCGGGGAAACCAGACTTGACCTTGTGAAGAAGAATGTCGGTATCTTTAAAGGCATCATCCCGGAGATTGCCAAGAGAAAGTACGAGGGAATTCTGCTTATTGTAGCCAATCCGGTGGATATTCTGACTTATGCGGCAATTAAACTCAGCGGTTTTCCGGAGAACAGGGTATTCGGTTCCGGAACGGTTCTGGATACCGCACGTCTGAAGTACCTTCTTGGAGAGCATTTATCGATTGATAACCGTTCTGTTCATGCCTTCATCATCGGGGAACATGGAGACAGCGAGATTGCCGCATGGAGCAGTGCAAATGTTTCCGGTATTCCTCTGAATGATTTTTGTGAGCTGAGAGGGCATATTGAGCACGATGCTTCTATGCAAAGAATTGCGGAAGACGTGAAGAACAGTGCCTATGAAATCATCAAGAAGAAGAAGGCGACCTATTATGGTATTGCAATGTCCGTTCGCCGTATCTGCGAAGCCATCATTCGTGATGAGAAGTCCATTCTTCCGGTTTCCAGTATGCAGCATGGAGAGTTCGGCATATCCGGCGTTTCTCTCAGTATTCCTGCGATTGTAGGAAGACAGGGCGTAGAGAGAGTCGTTCCGATTGACCTGAGTCCCGAGGAGAAGAAAGAACTGATTGCCTCCGCAGATACCCTGAAAAAAGTCATCAAGGATTCAGTGGACTAAATTTTTTCTTGACAAGTTTGACACGAGCCTGTAGAATTCGTTGCAATAATTACATATTGTTAAACCGTTGAAGCGGAGATAACGGTAGTGATGCCTTTACAGAGAACCTGCGATGCTGAGAATCAGGTAAGAAACACATTATCAAATGGACCGCCGAGGGTGCAGGGAAACGGACTTTCCGGAGTATTCTGCAACGCGTAGGGATGCGTGAGTTCCCGGGGGTATGTTGGTACCCCTGCTAAGCGGCATAGTTTTCTTACTGTGAATCAAGGTGGCACCGCGGATAGAGATGTTTATTCGTCCTTGACAAAGAACTGTTTCTTTGTCAGGGACTTTTTATTTATAACGAGTATCGCTCGCAAAGCGTGCGATACCTCGTTTTGAACAAGTGACGCAGGCGAAAGCTGAGACAGCTTGTTTTAAGGATGAAAGACCTTTGATGAAGAAAATCACTTGGAGCAATGGCAAAGCATTTTCAAAGAATCAAAGGAGGAACAATCATGAAACTGAACAATGTGGATTTCGAAACCTATTTTAAGAACTATCCGGACGAGAGAGGCTATTTTGGAAAATACGGCGGGGCATATATTCCGGAGGAGTTGAAGAAAGCGATGGAGGAAATCAATCATGCCTATCAGACGATTTCGAAGTCCAGAAAGTTCATCGCGGAACTGAGAAGAATCCGGAAGGAGTTTCAGGGCAGACCGACACCGATTTCCCATCTGGAGAGGCTTTCGAATCAGATCGGCACAGGCGCGCAACTCTATGTAAAGCGAGAGGATCTGAACCATACCGGAGCACATAAATTAAACCACTGCATGGGAGAGGTTTTACTCGCGAAGTACATGGGAAAGAAGAAAGTGATTGCAGAGACCGGTGCGGGACAGCATGGTGTAGCCCTGGCAACCGCAGCGGCTTACTTTGGACTGGAATGTGACATCTATATGGGCGCCGTGGACATCAAGAAGCAGGCACCGAACGTTGCCAGAATGAAGATTCTTGGTGCGAGGGTTGTGGAAGTGAAGGATGGTCTTCAGACACTGAAGGAAGCGGTGGACGCCGCCTTTGCCGCTTACATGAAAGAGTATAAGGATGCCATCTATTGCATCGGCTCGGTCGTTGGACCGCATCCTTTCCCGATGATGGTGCGGGATTTTCAGAGCGTGGTCGGCGTGGAAGCAAGAGAGCAGTTTATAGAAATGACCGGAGAACTTCCCGATGCGGTCGTTGCCTGTGTCGGAGGCGGTTCAAACGCTATGGGCCTTTTTCCGGTTTCCTGAACGATCCGGTGACGATTTACGGCGTTGAACCGCTCGGAAGAGGAAAGAAACTGGGAGACCATGCAGCGAGCTTGACCTATGGGGAAGAGGGGGTTATGCACGGCTTCAACAGCATCATGTTGAAGGATGAGAAGGGAAATCCCGCACCGGTTTATTCCGTTGCGAGCGGACTCGACTATCCGTCTTCCGGACCGGAACACGCCTTCTTGCATGATATCGGGAGAGTCAAGTATGACGTGGTAAATGATGAAGAAAACCATCGATGCGTTCTTCACCCTTTCCAGAATGGAAGGCATCATTCCTGCAATTGAAAGTTCCCATGCGGTCGCTTTACGGCATAAAAGCTTGCAAAAGAAGATGGACTGCGGCTCCATCCTTATCAACCTTTCCGGAAGAGGAGATAAAGATATGGACTATATTCTGGAGAAGTACGGGATTAGAGAGTAGGAAAGCGGGATTTCTTTTTCTGAAAATTGATGTTGTATACTAGCAGAGAAGTATGCACTGATAAAGAATAGAATTATATCATACTTTAGTAAAGACCTGTGGACTTCCGATGGGAGCCACAGGTCTTTTTGTGGACTTGAGGAGAGCATAAGGGGATGTTTACTGAAGTAAGAGAGATAGAAAATCTTGGAGAAATAGTTTTAAATCGATAAAATAAGCTTGGAAAAATATTGGCAGATTATTAAGAGAAGGGTAAAATAATTAGAGTAATTATTAAAAATAAAATGAAATAGCTGTGGAATAGAAGAAAAGGAGAACATTAATGACAGGTGAGCTTTGGCAACAAAATAGACGGCTTATGGGAAATCTTTTGGAATGGTGGAATTACCAATCCTCTCGACGTCATTGAACAGATGACCCTATCTGATGTTTATTAAAGACCTGGATGATACAGATAATCTTAGAGCCAAGGAAGCTGCAATGTTAGGTCTTCCTTTTCAGAGTATATTTGCGGAAGATGTAGATATTGGAGGAGTGGTTGATGGATCACAACTCAAGTGGTCTACATTCCATGATTTTTCCTGCGGAGAAAATGTATTCCATTGTACAGGAATTGGTATTTCCCTTTATCAAAAATCTTCATGGCGATAAGAACTCTGCCTATAGTAAATATATGGATGATGCCATTTTCAAGATCAATACGCCATTAATGCTCTCCAAGATCGTGGATGCTATGGATGAGTTGTATTCTATGATGGAAGAATTACATCAGACAGATATTCGAGGGGATGTATATGAGTACCTTCTTTCTAAAATTGCGCAATCCGGCGTAAATGGACAGTTTAGAACGCCTCGTCATATTATTCGAATGATGGTGGAGCTAATGGATCCGAATCCAAAGGATAGTATTTGTGATCCTGCTTGTGGTACCTCCGGATTTTTGGTTGCCAGTGGAGACTATCTTCGAGAAAGATATAAGAAGGAAGTTCTTTTGGATAAGCAGAACAGAAATCATTTTATGAATGATATGTTCCATGGTTATGACATGGACAGAACCATGCTTCGCATTGGTGCCATGAATATGATGACCCATGGCGTGGAAAATCCATCTATAGAATATCGAGATAGTTTATCGGATCAAAATCCGGATAAAGAACTTTATTCCTTAATTCTCGCAAATCCGCCATTTAAGGGGAACCTCGATGCAGATACGATATCAACAGACCTTCAAAAGATGTGCAAAACAAAGAAAACGGAACTTTTATTTTTAGCTTTATTTGTTCGCATGCTTAAAATAGGTGGAAGATGTGCCTGTATAGTACCGGATGGAGTGCTTTTTGGATCTTCCAATGCACACAAGGCTATTAGAAAAGAAATAGTAGATAATCAGAGACTTGAAGCGGTAATCTCCATGCCTTCAGGAGTCTTTAAGCCTTATGCTGGAGTTTCCACCGGAATTTTGATCTTTACAAAAACAAATCATGGTGGAACAGACAATGTTTGGTTCTATGATATGACTTCGGATGGATTTAGCCTGGATGATAAAACGAAGTGCTATCAAAGATAATGATATTCCGGACATAATCAGTAGATTTAAAAACTTGGAGCAGGAGAAGGATAGAAAGCGCACAGATAAATCCTTTATGGTTTCCAAGAAAGAGATAGAAGACAATGACTATGACCTTTCTATCAATAAGTATAAAGAGGTGGAATATAAGGCAGTGGAGTATCCGCCAACTTCAGAGATTATGGCAAATATTAGAGAGATAGAGAAGCAGATAGCAGTGAAATGGATGAGCTAGAAAGACTATTAAAAATGGAATAGAATAATTTTTTTGAGGGCAAGAATGAAGGTAAGTGTAAGAGGGGATTTTTCAGATAGAAATAAAATCAAACCTGAAAATACTATGATTCAAATTACGGAGTTTGATGAAAGAACCCGGATTCAATTATTTAATATGATAGGTATTTTTATGAAGAAGTTTATGAAGGGGAATTATTATTTTAATTCGAATATTCAAAACTTTCTGGGATTTGTTCTAGGAAGCATTTATTCTGAAATAGTTAATCCAAATTGTCACCATTCTGAAGATAAAAATACTGAGCATCATAAAAGATACATTTCTGAATGGTACATACGATGAGGTACTTACTGTTATAGAATCAATAGTGGGATATCTGGATAGATATCTTAAAGATTCAGAAAAAGCTTCATATTATGATCCTTATTTCCGGGGATATGCTAAATTATCCTTATATCAGCGTTCAAATGAATATTTTTAAAAGAGAATTTGTTGGATATCGTTTTGTAGATAATAAAATTATGCCCATTAGTGATTCTATAGAAATTGATTCTATTGAGGAGTGCTTAGGTAATAAATTAAAGCCAGTAACGGAACATATCTCCAAAGCAAGTAAATTCTTGGCAGATAGAACACATCCTGACTATGAGAATTCCATTAAGGAAAGTATAAGTGCAGTAGAGGCAATGTGCGAAATAATTACGGGACTAACTGGAAAAGAAGCAACATTAGGTAATATGCTAAAGAAACTGGAAGACAAAGGCATAGAAATACATAAAGGCTTAAAGTCTGCTTTTTAATACTTTATATGGATACACTTCTGATGCAAAAAGGTATTCGTCATGCTGGAGATATTGGTGGACCTTTTTCAACATTTGAAGAAGCAAAATTCATGCTCGTAACTTGTTGCACTTTTTATAAACTATTTGACGGCTCTTAATGCAGATTAAAAAACTAGCAATTTATTTGATATACATATATTGAATAGGGCTTAGCGAGGAAGTTGAATGGAAAAAAATAAAATTAACAAATATATGTGCACCAAAGCAATGGGAAACCATTCCGACATCTGAATTATTATCAATTGATATCCTGTATATGGAGCTAATGGAATAATAGGATATTATAATACATATAATCACGAGCAAGCAGTTATCACTATTACTTGTCGGGGGCATCTTGTGGAACAATAAATATAACTAAGCCTAAATCATATATTACTGAAATGCAATGTGCTTAGATAATGTCCGAGAGGATATTAATCTAAATTACTTGTACTTTAATTTATTGTTTTATGATTTCAATAAAAGTTATAAGTGGATCAGCACAACCACAAATAACTAGACAAGGTCTTGAAAAAGTAGAAATTTCTATTTGTCCACAAACTGAACAAATTAGCATTGTTTCTATTTTTGAAGACTATCGAGAGTTTAATTTTGGCACGAAAAAGAGCTCAAATATTTAGACGAAATAGTAAAAGCCCGATTTGTCGAGATGTTTGGGGATCCAAAAACGAATCACAAAAACTATCCAGTAAAGAAGATAAGAGATACTTGCTTAGTTATTACAGGGAACACACCTTCAAGAAAAGTATCGGAATATTATGGTGATTTGATTGAATGGATTAAAACTGATAATATTGTTCCTAATATGCTTAATCCTACAAGAGCAGCGGAATTTCTATCTGAACGAGGCAAGACTATAGGAAGAACTGTAAACGCTGAAGCAATTCTATGGTTTGTATTGCTGGAAGTATAGCAAGTATCGGTAGAGTATGTATTACTGATCGAGAGGTGGCTTTTAATCAGCAGATTAATGCAATAATACCCAAATTATATAATGTGCGTTTTTTTATACTCATTATTACAAAATTCCAAGGACTATTTAGTAGAAGATATTAATATGTCTCTTAAAGGTATTGTGTCAAAATCAAAACTGGAAGAAAAGATATTTATTCTACCACCTATTGTTGAGCAGATCAGATTTGCGGAGTTTGCTAGTCTAGTAGACAAATCAAAAGTTGTTGTTCAGAAAGCATTGGATGAAGCTCAAACACTTTTTTTGACAGTTTAATGCAGGAATATTTTTGGATAGCAAGCAATAGTTGTAGGATACTGGTATCACGAAAGGAGATGCCAGCATGGAAGAAAAATTGTTACTATTCTAAATGAGATGTATGAATACTTATCAATTCCTCAGATAAAGAAGTTACAGGAGGTAATGCTAAAAACATTTTTCGGAAAAAGACAGAAGTTAGAAAGATTATTTCGAATAAGGAATATATGAAAAATGTTTCTAGAAGCAAAAACGATTGAGGGCTGTTCTCTTAGAACGATACAATTCTATAAAATCACAGTAGGGCGTAGATATAAACCCTTACTCAATCCATAAGAAAAATTACTACAGAGGATAGGAGAACATATCTATCGGAATATCAGAAGATACATTCATGTAGTAAAGTAACGATAGATAATATTCGTAGGAACATATCCAGTTTTTTCTCTGGCTTGAGGAAGAAAAATTATATTTTTGAAGAGCCCAATGAGAAGGATTCATAAGATAAAGGCGAACCAACAGGTTAAAGAAGTGATTAGTGATGAAGAAATTGAAAAGATGAGGGATCATTGTATTTGTAAAAGAGATTTAGCTATTCTTGATTTTTTTGTATTCTACTGGAATTCGTGTAGGAGAACTTGTGAATTTGAATATTTCAGACATAAACTTTGAGGAGAGGGAATGCATTGTATTTGGCAAAGGAGGAAAAGAGAGGAAAGTCTACTTTGACGCCAAAGCAAAAGATACATTTACAAAAACTATCTTGCGGTTAGAAATGATAGTAATCCGGCGTTATTTGTCACATTAGATGCACCATCTACTCGATTGAAGATCAGTGGAGTAGAGATAAGAATGCGCGAACTAGGGAGAAAATCTTTGGTCAATAAGATCTATCCGCATAAGTTCCGTAGGACTATGGCAACTAGAGCGATAGATAAAGGAATGCCAATAGAGCAGGTTCAGAAGATTTTAGGACATTCACAGATAGATACAACGATGCAGTATGCAATGGTAAATCAGATTAATGTGAAAAATGCGCATCAAAAATATATTTCGTAGTTTTGTAAATAAAGCCCGATTTGTCGAGATGTTTGGGAATCCTTATGAAAATAAAAAAGGTTTTTCAATGTTGACTGTTGGTGATGTTTTAAATTTTACTGGTGGAGCACAACCAGATAAAAAAATACTTTGAATATGAACCATCAGAAAAGAATATTCGTTTGATTCAGATTAGGGATTATAAGACCGATAGCTATATTACATATATTCCCAAGTCGATGGCTAAAAGATTTTGCAATTCAGATGACATTATGATTGGACGATATGGACCGCCTATTTTCCAGATTCTAAGTGGTATTGAAGGTTCATATAATGTGGCACTTATGAAAGCAACACCTAAAAATAGGGAATAAGGAATTCATACGTTATTTTTCTAAAGCAAGAATGTTTATTTAATTACTTAGACGGATTGTCACAAAGAACAGCTGGACAGAGTGGAATAGATATGCAAGCGCTAAAGGCATATCCGTTTCCTTATCCACCAATTAAACTTCAAGAAGAGTTCGAGCGCTTTTCTAATCAAGTCAACAAATCAAAATTTGTACCCCGTCCAAACTAAAGGAGGTAAGCATTTGACCAATTTCGATTACTTGAAAAAAGAGCCGAAATTTGACACATTTTTCCGATGTAGCGATTACGGCGGAGAAAAATATTATATATTGATCCTACCTCCTGCATTCTGAACTGCCGTAGGGCGATGGAGTTTGCAATCAAGTGGCTCTATTCAGTAGATAAGGATCTTAAGATGCCGTACCAGGACACTTTGGTGAGTCTTATGAGTACGGAAGAATTTTAGGATATTTTTGGGCGAGGACCTTCTTACTCGCCTAGTTTTGATTCGGAAAATGGGTAATAATGCTGCTCATACAACGAATAAACTGACAGAAGATGATGCTGCCCTTTGCCTTGAAAATCTTCATATCTTTTTTGACTTTATCTCATATTGCTACTCGGACAATTACGAAGAACACAGTTTTGATCAGTCATTGCTCACAAAAAGAAGAGGAGAAAGCACCGAAGAAGGATTTTTCCGGATGTGGATATGGAAGCCTTACTTGCTGAAAATGCAGCTTTAAAGGAAGAGCTTACATCCCGAAGAAAAGAGCAGGTAGAAAGCTATGTTCCAAAACCTTTGGAACTGTCCGAATATAAAACCCGAAAGATTTATATTGACACCATGCTGATGGATGCCGGCTGGAAGGAAGGATTTGATTGGGTTAATGAAGTAGAGCTTCGGGAATGCCTAATAAATCCGAACTTGGCTATGCAGACTATGTTCTTTATGACAATGCGCATGTGCCACTGGCAATTATTGAAGCGAAGAAAAACTTGTGTGGATGTTTCTCAGGGGCGACAGCAAGCCAAGTTATATGCAGATATTTTGGAAAAGAAATATAAGAGAAGACCCTGTATTTTCTTGACTAATGGCTTTGAAACCAGAATCATTGATGGACAGTATCCGGAAAGAAAGGTCTCAAACATTTACTCTAAAGCAGATTTAGAAAAAATGTTTAACTTAAGGAGAATACGGACTTCCTTAAACCATATCACCATAGATAAAAATATTGCCGGAAGATACTATCAGGAGGCAGCTATTAAGGCAGTTTGTCATAGTTTTGATAAGAAAAATCGCCGTAAGGCTCTTCTTGTAATGGCTACAGGTTCCGGTAAGACGAGAACAGTACTGGAGTTATGCCATGTCCTTCTTGATGCCGGATGGGTAAAAAACATCCTATTTTTGGCTGACAGAACCTCTTTGGTTACACAAGCTAAGAGAGCCTTTGTGAATCTCTATCCATCTCTTTCTGTAACGAATTTGTGTGAAGACAAAGGAAATTATAATGCCCATTGTGTATTTTCCACCTATCAAACAATGATGAGTTGCATTGATTCTGTAAAGCAGGAAGACCAGAAGCTTTTTACCTGTGGACATTTTGATTTGTTGATTTGTGATGAGGCGCACAGATCGATTTATAACAAGTACAAGGATATCTTTACTTATTTTGATGCTCACTGGGTAGGGCTTACAGCAACGCCAAAGGATGATATTGCAAAAGAATACTTACGAAGTATTTGACTTGGAACCAGGGGGTTCCTACCTATGGTTATGAATTGGCTCAGGCGGTTAAAGATGGATATCTTGTGGATTTTCTATCGGTAGAAACGAAACTGAAATTCATAGAAGAGGGTATTGTTTATGCAGATCTTTCGGAAGAAGATAAGGAAAGATATGAAAGTACCTTTGAGACGGAAGATGGAGAAGTTCCGGAGTCCATTAGTTCCTCTGCACTAAATTCATGGATTTTCAATGAAGATACCATTCGACAGGTTCTTCATATCCTTATGACGGAAGGCTTAAAAATAGACTATGGGCAAAAGATTGGAAAAACGATTATCTTTGCCAAAAATCATGACCATGCGGAAAAGATACTGGAAGTCTTTAATAAAGATTATCCTTATTTGAATAACTTTGCACAGGTCATTGATAATAGAATCAACTATGCGCAAAGTCTGATTGATGCCTTTTCTGAGGCTAATCAAATGCCACAGATTGCAATCTCCGTGGATATGCTGGATACCGGTATCGATGTACCGGAAGTATTGAACTGGTATTTTTTTAAAAAGGTAATGAGTTATGCCAAGTTTTTGGCAGATGATAGGCCGTGGTACAAGACTTTGTCCGGGGCTTATTGATGGGGAAGATAAGCGCAAGTTCTATATATTTGATTTTTGTGGAAATTTTTGAATTTTTTTAGAATAAGTAAGGGTAAGGCAACAGGCAATACGCTTGCTCTTCAAGGAGCGATCTTTAACCTTCATTTTAATCTTGCTTATAAATTGCAGGGCATTGAGTACCAAGAGGATAAGCTTATCGACTACCGTAAAGACTTGGTAGAAAGAATGAGTAAGAAAGTGCAGGAACTTCCAAGGGAAAATTTTTCGGTAAGACAGCATTTGAAATACGTAGATCAGTATTCTACAGAAGCAAATTACCAAAGCATCCCCTATGAAGATACGAAGATTATTCGAGAGGAGTTAGCACCATTAATTCTTCCCAATGAGGACGAAGCCAGCGCAGTACGTTTTGATGCGCTTCTGTATGGCATTGAGCTTGCTTGTCTTGCAGGAGAAAAATACGGAAAAGCACGTAGCGACCTCTTTAATCGAGTAAATGATATTGCTAGTGTTGGCAATATTCCTGAAATTCAGGCACAAAAAGATCTGATCAATAAAATACTGCATACGGATTACATAGATCGTTGCAATGTTCATGACTTTGAGGAAATCAGAGAAAAACTACGCGGTCTTATGAAGTATGTCCAAAAATCAAGTCTTCGTTATGACACGAATTTTACAGATAATGTTCTGGAAAAAGTTAAGAAAGAATCACAGCTGGAAAATGATAACTTAAAGAATTATAAGGCGAAAGCAGAGTATTATATCCGAGAGCATCAGGAAAATGAGGTCATTCAGAAATTAAAGTCAAAATGTACCTTTAACGAAGAAGGATATTGAAGGCTTAGAGGAGATCCTTTGGTCAGAACTTGGCAGCAAAGAAGATTATGAATCAGAATATGGTGCCAAGCCCCTTGGAGAATTTGTCCGTGAGATTGTTGGCTTGGATATGAAAGCCGCAAAAGCTGCATTTTCAGAATATTTGGAAAGCAATAATCTGGATAGTAGGCAGATTTATTTTGTAAATCAGATTGTTGAGTATATCGTACATAATGGAATGATGAAGGATTTATCCGTACTTCAGGAATCCCCCTTTACCGATCAGGGCAGTGTAGTGGAGATCTTTACTGACCTGAGTGTATGGATGGGAATACGGAAGGTGATAGAGAGGATTAATGCGAATGCAGCGGTGGCATAAGAAAAGATAAAAAAGTACCCATGTTATGGTGTTTTAGGGCAGTTTCATTATCTACCGGTTAAGATAAATTATAACGTTTGACATTATAGGATAAAGACTATATTATTTAATCAGAGGTTTAAAATGAAGTTTGAAGTAGAGTTTTTATGAGACGAAAAATGGGGTTCAACCGGCGAGGGAATTTATTCTTACACAGGAGAAGAAACAGATTGCTAAAACTCTTGACATGATTCAGCTTTTACAAGACAACGGATATCAATTACGTGAACCTTATTCGAAAGCTCTAGAGAGTGGTATTTTTGAATTACGAATAAAACAAGGAAATAACATTTCTAGGATTATGTATTTCTTTTATGTGGATCAACATATCATTCTTACAAATGGCTTCATTAAAAAGACACAAAAAACTCCTCGAAGTGAAATTGAAAGAGCGAAAAAATATCGAGCAGATTATTTGGATAGGAAGGAATCGCACAATGAGTAGAAAGTTTGATGATTTTCTTCAGGAACAACTTCGAGATCCTGAAATTCGAAAAAAAGAATATGAAGCTCTTCAGCCCGAACACATGGTGATTCAGGCCATGCTTGATGCCAGAAAGAAATCCGGAATGACACAGAAAGAACTTGCAGAACGAACCGGTATTGCACAAGGAGATATTAGTAAACTGGAGCGTGGAAGTGCCAATCCATCTATTAGAACACTCAAGCGTCTGGCAAAAGGAATGGGTATGGTTCTTAAGATTGAATTTACTCCGGAGCAGGTATCGGTAGGGAAATAACTTATCGACCTTGAGAATAGAGTAGAGATGTCCTTATATAGCTTAAAAGTTATAGAAGGACGTCTCTACTCTCTCTTTTTTCTCTACTTCGCTTTAAAATTCCGGAAATGCCACATCTTCCGTCTTTACGATTTTCGCCTTTCCGTCTGCCTCTTTTCCGATATAAAGAAGGACATAGCTTCTTTTTGCCTCTTTTCCTTTAGCGTCTTTTGCGGAGAAGAGCACATCTTCCTCCGGCTTTCCTTCCTGCGTGTGCTTTCCGATATAGGCTATAGGGATGTACTGCGTGGTAGCGGTCTTTAAGAGCGGACTGACCTCGTTTTCGATTTCCGTATTGTCTTTCAGTTGATAGGAGCCGGTATTGTAACGGTAATCCTCCCCATCCTCTCTGGATTCTTCCGTGGGGAAGAGCAGAGCGCTTCCCTTGACCTCGGATTTTCCGGAAAGGTCTTGATAAATCTGTAAAAGCACGAAGGAGATATTTTCCTGATAATCTGTCCAACTGCTCTTACATAGGTAAACGTAGTTCATGCCGGAAACGACCTGGCTGCCCAGTAAAGCTATCGGTTCATAACGGGTACCGTTATAGTCCTTTGGAAATGCCGCCTGAAAAGCCTTCTGTGCCTCGGGATTATCCTTTAAGGCAAAGCTCGAAAGAGTTGTGTTATAGGCACCGACGAGCGTATCCGGAACCTTACTTTCCTTTTCCGTGTCTATAGAATTCGCTTCACTGCTTTCTTTTTCCGTGTCGGTAGAACTTGCTATACTGCTTTCTTTTGCTGTTTCTGTGGAATGCACGGCAGTACTTTCTTTTTCTCCCTTCTTCGCACAGGCGAAAATGGATAAAGCGGACAATATCGAAACTGCGAGTTTCAGTGTTAGAACCTTCTTTTTTCATCTCATTTCCTTTCTTTTTTTATTCTCTTTATGAGTGATAAGACAGATCGAAATCATAGATATATACTTTTTTCTTCTTTCTTCCCTATTATAAAAGGAAAAAGGAAAGGCAGTTCTTACAAGAGACTGTCTTTTCTTCAACATTTTTAACTCTTTTGAAAAAGCAAGACAGGAGAGAACAGACCGTATTATAATGACAGAACCTAAAATGCTGCTGGTGTATGTTTGTAGCAGCTTATATGAAAAGGAGGAAAAGATATGCGAAGGCAGAAGGGAAGACCCGGGCTATGGATTGCTTTATTCTGTAGCCTTGTTTTTGTGCAGTTTCAGGCTTCGGCAGGAATCAGGATACCTGTACCTCGGCAGTGTGTTCTTGCGACCGTTTCTGTTTCGGCGGAGAGCACGGCAGAAGAACTGCACGCGAAGGTTACGGAAGTCGAGAAGTTTGGCAATGTCGTTTTGGATATTCCGGAAAAGAAACTTTCGGAGCAGGGATTTATCGCAGGAGATCTTTTAAAGCTCCGTGTGAAGGGGCAGGAGCTTACGCTTCCGCTATGCACTTCCTATAGTGATGTGGATACGGGAAAGCTTCTTCTTCGGGATGACACGGCAAAGAAGAGAGTGCTTATTGCCATCAATATGGGTAATTTTTCAAAGACCTACGGGGTAGATGTCGGCGACGAAATCAGCCTTTCTTTAAAGGAAAAAGGCGGCTATCAGGATGAACTTATGATGAGAAGGCTCACGAGGACGGACAATCGAAATGACTATCCTTCCGATTCCGTATTCGCGAACTTTCGTGCTGTAGTCGGGAAGGGGATTCCGCTTGGCACGTTGTATCGGAGTTCCAATCCGATTGACAACCAGTTCGGTAGAGCGAGCTACGCGGATAAACTGGCAGAAGCGTTTGGCGTGAAAACGGTATTGAATCTGGCAGACAGTAAAGAAGAAGCGGAGCAGCTCACGAAACGGAAAGACTTTGCCTCGCCCTATTATAAAAGTCTGATGGAAAAGGGAAATGTGGCTTATCTCAATATGGGAGTAGACCTTTCCGGGGATGACTTTGGAAACAAGCTGGTAGAGGGATTCGTTTTCTGAATCAGCATGAGGGACCCTATCTCATTCATTGTACGGAAGGAAAGGATAGAGCCGGTTTTGCAACAGCGATTCTCTCCGCTTTTATGGGAGCGGATGCACAGGAACTGGAAAAAGACTATATGCTGAGTTTTGAGAATTTCTACAATGTGGAGCGAGGAAGCGAGAAGTATCAGCGGATTTTCAAGAGTAATCTGTATTCGTCTTTAGAGAAGCTTACCGGCGGAGTGCGCCCCGAGAAAGCGGACCTGAAAAAAGCTGCGGAAGACTATCTGCGCGCCCATGGGCTGACGGACGGGGAAATGGCGAAGCTTCGCGAAAAGCTGTCGGAAAAACCGCATTTTGCGACTCCGAATATCTCCGGTACGGTGGAAACGGTAGAGAAATACGGGCATCTGGAAACCGATATTCCCATTACACAGTTTAATGCAGCAGGCTTTGCCCTTGCGGATGAGGTCTCCGTTCTAATGGACAACGGCTATGCTTTCTCCGCGCCCTATGTGGACGGCTATCTGGTCAATGCCGGAGAACCGCTTGTTCGCGCTTATCCCGGAAAGGATAAAATTGCTCTTTGTATTAACTATGGAAAATTGAATCAGGTTGCGAAGGCGGGAAAAAGGAACGCACGTTACCATTTTTTTCTGAACAAAAAGCCGGTTATAGCGAGCAATATGCGGTGCGGAAGCTCACGAGAAGTAACAATCGTAAGGACTATAAGAGTGATGCCGTCTTTGCGAATTTTCGGAATATCAAGATGGGCAATATCAAAAAGGGGGTCTTGTATCGTGCAGCGAGTCCCGTGAACAATGAAATCGGTCGGGCTGCGATTGCGGACAAGCTGATTGAGAAGGCGGGAATCAAGACGGTGGTGAATCTCGCCGACAGTGAGAAAAATATAGAGCAGTATCTTTCCGGAACCGATTTCCACTCTCCGTATTATAAGAGTCTTCTGGACCGGAAGAGTGTCGCACTCCTGAATCTGGGCTTAAACTATCGTTCGGTAGAATTCAGAAAAGGAATCACCGATGGTGCACGTTTTATTCTTGAACAGGACGGACCGTACCTGATTCATTGTACGGAAGGAAAAGACAGAACCGGCTTCATGGCGGTTTTCCTGGAGTCTCTTGCCGGAGCGGATGCAAAGGAAATCAAAGCGGATTATATGGAGAGCTATCAGAATTTCTTCCATGTTAAGAAAGGCACAAAACAGTATAAACTCATCGAAGAAGATGTGCTTTCCATGATGGAGTCGATTTCAGGTTCAAAGGATGTTTCGAAGAAGGCTTTACGGGAAGGTGCGGAAAATATGCTCCGGGACTATGATTTCACGGAATATGAGATACAGGGACTGAAAGATCGTCTTGCAGGAAAGGTCTATATTGAACCGACGGTGGATCGGAAAGAAAGCGGCATAACTTGCCTAATTTCTTAACTTTCGTTATACTTGGCGGGGTAACGGGATATCGCATCTTCGGTACTCTTGAGAAAGAAGAGAGGAGCAGTTATGGGGATTCAGTATTTGCATAGATTGCCGTCTGCGGACGAAGTGCGGGAGGCATATCCGCTTACGGAGGCACTAAAGCAAAGGAAGGCGGAGAGGGATGAGGAAATCAAAGCGATTTTTTTCGCGGAGAAAGTAAGAAATTTCTTCTTGTTATCGGCCCTGCCCGCAGACCATGAGGATCCGGTTCTGGAATATTGCCATCGCTTAAAAGAATTGGCAAAAGATGTCGCGGATCAGATTTTTATTGTTCCGAGAGTCTATACCAATAAGCCGAGGACGACCGGAGAAGGCTATAAAGGAATGCTGCATCAGCCGGATCCGGAGAAGAATGCGAACCTTACAGAGGGAATCTATGCGATTCGGAATCTGCACAGGAGAGTTCTGGAAGAAACCGGCTTTAGTACAGCGGATGAGATGTTGTATCCGGATAATCTCTCCTATCTCTCCGATATGATGAGTTATGTAGCGGTCGGTGCCCGCCTGTGGAGAATCAGCAGCACCGGCTTGTCGCATCGGGGGATTGATGCCGGTTGGCATGAAAACCCGACTTCCGGGGATCCGGCGTGATGCTGAATTCCGTTTATGCGGCACAGCACGAGCATGATTTTATCTTTCGGGAGTGGGAAGTCCAGTCCAGCGGGAATCCCTATGCCCATGCCATTATGCGCGGCTCGCAAAATAAGCATGGACAGATGGTGCCGAATTATCACTATGAGGACTTAAAACTCCTTCATTCTCTCTATGAGAAGAGAGATATTCCCCATCCGGCAGTGGTGGTGGATACCAATCATTGTAATTCCGGGAAAAATACAAGGAGCAGCTTCGGATTGCCCACGAGGTAATGCATGACAGAAAGTATTCGGAAGAGCTTGCTCATTTTGTAAAGGGCTTAATGGTAGAATCCTATCTGCTGGAAGGGTCGGCGAAGGTGAAGAGCATATTCTCGGAAGTCGATTACCGATGCCTGCATCGGCTGGAAGATACGCTTCGTCTGATTTCTACCATTTACGAGTATCAAGCACAGACGAAGTATTAGGGGGATGAAAATGGGGATTTATGAAGACTTACAGGAAAGAGGCCTGATTGCCCAGGTTACGGACGAGGAACAGGTACGGGATTTGGTGAATCACGGCAAGGCGGTTTTTTATATCGGCTTTGACCCTACTGCGGATTCTCTTCATGTTGGACACTTTATGGCGCTGTGTCTGATGAAAAAGGTTGCAGATGGCGGGAAACCGACCGATTGCACTCATGGGTGGCGGAACCGGTATGATTGGAGACCCTTCCGGGAGAACAGACCTTCGGAAGGTCCTTTCCGTTTCGGATATTGACCACAATATTGCCTGTTTTAAGAAGCAGATGAGTCGCTTTTATTGACTTTTTCTGAAGGAAAAGCCATCATGGTGAACAATGGAGACTGGCTCCGGAACTTGAATCTGATGGACTTCTTACGGGATGTCGGTCCCTATTTTTCGGTAAATGAGATGCTTCGTGCCCGCTGTTACGTCAATCGTCTGGCAAACGGACTTTCTTTTCTGGAATTTTCCTATATGTTGATGCAAGGCTATGATTTTTATCGCCTGTATCAGGACTATGGTTGTAATCTGGAATTTGGCGGAGACGATCAGTGGAGCAATATGCTTGCCGGAACCGAGTTGATTCGGAAGAAGCTCGGAAAAGATGCGCAGGTGATGACGATTACCCTTCTGACCAATAAGGACGGCAAGAAGATGGGGAAGACTGCGGGCGGAGCCGTGTGGCTGGATCCGGAGAAGACTTCTCCCTATGAATTTTACCAGTACTGGAGAAATGTAGACGATCAGGAAGTCGGGAAATGCTTGCGCCTCCTTACTTTTATCCCTATGGAAGAGATTCGGAAAATGGACAGCTGGGAAGGCGCAGAGCTGAATAAAGCCAAAGAAATTCTGGCTTTCCATCTGACGGAGCTTGTCCACGGGACGGAAGAAGCGAAGAAGGCGGAAGAAGCGGCGAAAGCGCTTTTCGCGGGAGGAGGCGCTTCGGCAAATGTACCTTCTTTTTCCCTTTCCAAGGCGGAATATAAGGACGGCATCGATGTCTTAACCCTTCTCGTGCTTTCCGGACTTGCCCCATCGAAGGGGGAGGCAAGACGAAATGTGCAGCAGGGCGGTGTCAGCTTTGCCGGAGAAAAGGTGACGGATATTAGTCGGATTTTTCTCCCCGGAAGAGCTTTCTAACGAGCCTTTATTGCAAAAGAGGAAAGAAGAATTTCGTGAAGATTAAAATGAATGAACTATAAAACGGCGGGTTCTTACAGATTTTTTACAATTCGCTTTGGAGCACGCAGTTTTCTTGCAATTAAAATACAGACCCGATATAATTTTTGGAGCTAAAGAGATTTAGCTCCATTTTTTGAGAGAGAAAAACCGTGTGAGAAAGCAATCCTTTCCTTCTTGGAGGGAGGGGGTCGCGCTCGCAAGACGATAAAGGGAGTGTTATGTTTCGAAAGTTTTTGATATCTTTACTGTTTCTAAGTGCTTTTTGCAGCATGGTTTCTTTCGCTGCAGGAAAGAAGATGATACAGGTCGATAGTGCTTACGTAGAAGGCAAGGTAAACGATCCGGTGACAAAGTCTGCAAGGGTTGCCTATATCGTAACAGAGAATCCGACGGTATCCTTTGATTTACCGGAAGGGAAGAAGGCGGAAGTATTCAGTTATTGCAACAGCTATTTGGAGAGTGAGGATAGAGGGATTCGCAATCGTTTATTAAGAAAGACGGTCGGCTCCGGTGAGAAGTTCACCCTCCTTCCGGACGAAGAGTACAGCGCAGCCAAAGAAGATGGAAGCCTGTATGACGCGACAAATCACTGTTATGTACTGCGGGTCTATGAGGAAGGCTCTGACCAGTTTGAAGAGTACTATTTCGGAATTGTAGAAGAGAATATATTTAAGGACTTTCAGGCAAAGGCAAAGGAAAGAGAAGCCCTTTTAAAGCAGAAGATGGAAGCTGCTCAGGCAGTGACAGCAGGAAGAAGAACAGTGCAATAGATTTTTTGTTTGAAAGAAACGGATAGAGAAAGACCGGTTGCGAATCGCTTCCGGCTTTTTTGTGCTGTTTTCGTGTGAAGGAGTCTTATGCGGAAACCCTGCAATCTTCCCTTCTTTTTTTTTCGATTTACACCACAATCTCTATCATTTGTCCATCTCTTTTTTGGATTTACACCACAATCCCTATCATTTGTCCATATCTTTTTTGGAAAAGGCTGTTTAATATACAGAATTGCATTTCAGTATTGGAATAGGAGGGATTCGATGGAGAAGAACCAGTGGATGAAGAAAGAAAATATTCTGGAAAATAAGAGGGAAGGACAGATTACAAAAAAGGCAGCAGGAAACTGTCGCTTGCAGAGGGAAAGAAGTGTTCTTGCCCTTTGTCTCGCTCTGACGGAAGGGTTACTCTTACCCTTTACCGCATTTTCGGCAGAAAATATGCCACGCTATCATGAAAACTATTATGCCCTTTTAAGTCCCGTTGGAGAATGGAAAGAAGGCTCGATTGTACGGCAGTATGAGGCGAGAGGGAGCAAGAGCGTTACGGACTATGGGACATATACGAAAATCAAGAATTTAAGTAACGGTGTGGATGCGGAAACGAGCGGCGACCGTCACGTCTTTCATTTTTCAAACGGTGCGCCGGAAAGCTTATTTATTGAAGGGGAAACGAAAGAACCCTTTGGCATTCTTCCGTGGAATATTGCAATTTCATATGAACTGAACGGTGTAGAGGTCGATCCCTCCGTACTCGCCGGGGAGAAAGGGCTGGTTCGGATTCATGTAGAGTTCAACAGAAATCCGAATGCACAGGAGTATGCGAAGAAAAACTATGTTTTAATCTGTAGGGCAAACTTTACCATGGAAGATATTCTTTCTCTCAAAGCGGAGAAGGCGGAAGTGGTAAGTCTTGGAGAGAAGAAAGAAGTCCTATTTGTATTGCTTCCCGGAGAAGAGGATGCCTTTACCATCGAAGTGGGAACGAATGCCTTTGAATTTGACGGTTTGCAGTTTCAGATGATGCCCCTTCGTTCTGCACAGGTGGATCGGATTAAAGATTTACAAAATGCAAAATCGGATATGGAAGATTCCTATCATGCCTTAAAGGATGCCGGAGATGCACTCTTAAACAGTCTCGACGAGTCACAGCAGTCGCTTCGCTCGATGCAGAACAGTTTAAAGGAAGCAAACGGTCTTGCAAAGGCTTCACAAGAAGAGGGAAAAGTCTATCAGGCGGAGAGAGATCAGTCTTATGCAGCTTTAGACCGACTTACAGAAAGCTTGAGTCCGCTCTCCGGAAATGGGGAAGATTTGGAAGGGACGATACGAAATACGAAGGAGGATATCGAGAGAAGTAAAGACAGTGTAAATCGTCTGGAGAACAGTTTGTCGGATTTGGAAAATGCAATTGTGGGAATCCGTGGGGATGTTCCGGACAGTGCCGACTTGGAAAAGGCGGAGAAAACGATAGAAGCCTTGAACGGTATGATGGAACAGTCACAAGGGAAAACCACAACGGAGGTGATTCAGTCTTTAAATCAATCGCTTGCGGGGAACCCTTTGCATGATACGGTGATGCAGCTTGTAAACGGCTATGCCGGTCTTTCCATGAGCGAAGCGGAGACAAAGAAGAAAGCACAGAAGCTTCTTACAGAGAGTCTTATGCCTGCCTTACAGTCTTTATCTTCCCATGCACGCGAAAACCTTTCTACAGGGCAGGACAGTCTCTCTGTATTGGAAGACAGCATTCCGGATATCAAAGCACTACAGGAGGATTTAATTTCCGCAAGTAAAACCGCAGAGGAACTTACTAAGAATGCGGATACGCTTCTCGAGAACAGCCAGATTGCCATGAAGGCGACCACAGACAGTTTACGGAATCAGGATTCCTATATTAGAGGAAAGCGGGATGAACTGTTCAATACGATGGAAAAAAATCTGAATGCGGCAGAATCATCCCTGAAAAATGCAGACAGTGCCCTGGATTCGACGAAGTCCATGAAAAGTGCAAAGGATGCTATGGAAGGTCTGATTGAGAAGAAGTGGGATGAAAACACGGGAGAAAAGACAATGGTTTTTGAGATGGATCCGAATCAGGCTCCGGAATCTCTACTCCCCAATCAGAATACCAATATTGCGGATGTTGCTGTATCCCTTCGTACGGAAGAGATTAAGTTGGATAAATCGAAGGGAAATACGACAGAAGAGAGCGGAAAGTTAAGTATATGGCAAAAGATTTCCGCGGTATTCTCGAAAATGTTCTCCGGCATCGGAAAGTTTTTCAAAGGAGGAAAGTAAATGTCCTTTAGTGAAAAATGTGCAGATTATATCGTACGAAAAAGAGATCGAATCAGTCTTGTTTTTTTATTGCGTTACTGCTGCTTTCCTCTTCCTTTCCCTTTTTGTGGAAATTAATTATGATTTAAGTAAGTATCTTCCGAATTGGTCCTCTACCCAAGAAGGCATTCATAAGATGGAGGACACTTTCGGTTATCCCGGTACGGCCCGTGTCATGATAAAGGGCGTTACCATGGGAGAAGCGCTGGACTACAAGAATAAGATAGAGCAAATCTCCGGTGTGGACAGGGTGACTTTCAATACCGGTGAGAATGGTGCTTATGCGCCGCATTATATGGAGGGAAAGGATAGCGACCTTGACTATAAGGAAGGAAAGGCGCTTTTTCATATCGTTTTCGTCTATGGAGACAGTGATCCGAGAACCAAGAATGCAGTAAAAGAAATCGAGAGTCTGGTGGGAGACAAAGGAGTTTATGCCGGTCTTGCGGTGCAAAGCAAGACGGTAGAGGAACAGGTGCACGGGCAGATGGGCTTGATTCTGGGGCTGGGCATCGGCTTTATTTTCCTGATTCTTCTTTTGATGACCAATTCCTACGGAGAGCCGTTTTCTTTCTGCTTACGATTTTGGTGGCTGTCGGACCGAACAGAGGCAGCAATGTATTTTTGGGAAAGGTTTCTTTTATTACGAATAACGTGGCGGCTATATTGCAGATTGCCGTATCGATGGACTACGCTATCTTCCTTCTGCATACGTTTGAAGTGGGACTCATGAAGGGCTATGACAAGGAAAAGGCACTCAGTTTCGCTGTAGGAAAGTCTTTGAACACGATTTTGGCTTCTTCCCTGACTACGGTAGGCGGTTTTTGGCACTTTGCGCCATGCAGTTCGGCATAGGAATGGATATGGGACTGGTACTTGCGAAGGGCGTTATCCTTAGCCTTCTTTCCGTCATCCTCTTCATGCCGGCATTGCTTCTTCGAATGTGGAATTTTGTAGAAAAGACGAGACACAAGTCTTTTCTGCCGTCCTTTAAAGGACTTGCCAATATTGCGTATCATGTCAGTCCGGCTGTTTTGATTCTGACCGTGATTTTTGCTTGTTCCCTGAATATCGCACAGGGAATGAACGATTTCCGTTTCAGCAGTTCTGCCGTAGTTATGGGTAAGGGAACGCAGATCTCCACGATGAAGGAAGAGATGGATTCTGTTTTTGGGGAAGAGAATCTTCTCATTGCCATCTATCCTTCGGGAAGAAATGATATGGAAAGTGCCCTCGGCGGAACCTTAAAGTCGCTTCCCTATGTAAAGGAGGTTCAGTCGTTAAGTGCTGTGCTTCCGGAAGGTGTCCCGGAATTTATGACGCCGAAGTCCAAGCTTGATTTGGTGCGGAAAGACGGTTATAGCCGTATGGTGATCACGCTGAATCTCCCGGGAGAAAGTAAGGAATCCTATAAAGCGGTTAGCACGATACGGCAGATTTTAAAAGATTATAGCGGAGAGGACAGTTACCTGGTAGGGGATACTACGGCAACCATGGATATGGAAAATATTCTGCGAAAGGACAATGACAGAGTAAATGTCATTTCTCTGATTATCATCTTCCTGGTTGTGATGATTTCTTCAAGTCTCCTTTGTACGCTTTTTGTTGCGATGGTTCCCATCGAAATGGCGATTATGACCAACATGACCTTTTCCTATCTGGAAGGGAATCGGATGATTTTCATCGGCTTTGTCGTGGTTTCCAGTATTCAGCTTGGTGCGACCGTGGATTATGCGATTCTGACACTGGATCATTTTAAGGAAGAAAGGATGGATAAGGGGAGGAAAGAAGCAATTACGGCTTCCATTTGGAAGAGTTTGTCTCGCTTCTTGTTTCGGGATCCATTCTACCGTTGTGGGCTACGTCATCTACTTTATCTCTTCTGTCCCGGCAATCGGGCAGCTGGGAAAGCTGATCGAAGAGGGGCGCTCTGTTCTTTGTTCTATGTCGTTTTTCTCCCTACCCGGTCTTCTTCGAGTCCTGGACAAGCTTCTGATACGGAAAGAACGTATAAAACAGAAGGTGAAGGAAGGACGAAACGTTCCTAAAAATGATGCTGCATTGCTTCAAAAAGGAAAAATTGTTTATAATGACTTCTTTGAGCAATGCAGTTTTTTTCTGTGCAAAAAGACAGACCGTTTACGGGAAAGGAAGCGGATAGGGTAGAATAAGGCTTGGGATACGGAAACAAAAGGGAAATGTAGGAAGTAAGGAAGCACAAATAGAGGAAGAGGTAGAGAAAATGTGGCTCATTGCAGGACTTGGAAATCCGGAAAAAAAGTATAACGGAACCCGCCACAATGCGGGCTTTGCGGTAATTGACGCACTGCTTCAGGAACTCGGCGGAAAAACACTGGAATCCACGAAGTTTCATGGTGCGTATACGAAATGTCGAATCGGGTCGGAAGAAGTTCTTATTTTAAAAACCCTTAACCTATATGAACCTCTCGGGAGAAAGCATTGCACCCCTTGCGAACTTCTATAAAATAAAACCCCTGAGAATATTCTTGTGATTTCCGATGAAATCAGTCTTCGTCCGGGCAGTATCCGTATACGAAAAAAAGGTTCTGCGGGGGGGCATAACGGATTAAAAAATATCATTGCTTTACTGCATACGGAAGAGTTTCCGCGTATTCGTCTCGGTGTGGGGGAGAAAGAAGAAAAGCAGGATCTCGCCGTGCATGTTCTTGGACGGTTTGGAAAAGAAGAGGAAGCTTTGATGGAGGAAGCCTATCAGGAAGCGGCGAAAGCCTGTATTTCCGTTGTTACGGACGGGGTGGAGAAAGCAATGAACCTTTATAATAAAAAAAGATCTGATAGTGTTACAAACAGGAAACGACAGTCTCTATAGTGGGGAAAGATAGTTTCTACAGGGAGAAACTATCCTTTTGACTGTTAAAAATAGACTTTGCGCAGAGAAAGAGGATATTCCTTTTTCTTTTAGCGTAGAAAAAGGGAGCGTGAACTTGGAAGGGATAAAGCAGGAAAGGAAAGAGGATAGCGGACAGAGCGAGGAGATGGAATATCAGAATCTGATTATAGGGACACGGATCTATCAATCTTTAAAAGAAGAGCTGGAAGAGGGAAAGCAGATCTTCTATCGGGGCGTGGTAGACAGCTTGAAGCCTTTTTTAGCCGTGCCTTTCGCAAAAAAATGGGTTTTATATCTTTGTAAGAATGAAGAGAGAGCGAGAGAGGTCTTGCAGAACTTCAAGTCTTTTACGGACAGTGCCTATTACTATCCTCCGAAGGATTTTCTCTTTTATAAAGCGGATACCCGAGGGCATTTTATTGTACGGGAAAGAGGGGAGTGCCTGCGGCATCTGCTGGAGGATCCTACAGGACTTATGGTGACGACTTTTCCCGCTTTGATGGAGAAAATGGAAGGACGAAATGCCTTTCGGAGCGCTCTTTTTACTTTGTCAGTGGGGATGACGATTCCGCTTTCCGATTTGCAGGAAAAGCTTAGTCGGATGGGGTACAGCCGTACAGAACAGATTGAGAGTCGGGGAGAGTATTCTATCCGCGGAGGAATTGTAGATGTGTTTTCGAACCAGATGGAAGACCCTGTTCGAATCGAGTTTTTTGGAGAAGAGGTAGACAGCATTCGAACTTTTTCTATGGAATCCCAGCGTTCCCTGACACAGGAGTCGGAGGCAAAGTTCTATCCCGCGGGAGAAAAGGGTTTTTCTTCTTCACAGAAGGTATTTTCTCTTTTGGATTATTTTCCGGAAAAAGCCGTTATTTTCTTGGATGAGCCGCAGAGGCTCATGGAAGAAGCGGAGCGGGTAGAGGAAGAGTTCCGGAACTATTTTGAGACGGAGTCTCTTTCGGAACCGTCAAAGAGCGGAAAACGAAGGGAGAAAGAGGACGAAGAAGAGAGAATAGACCTGTTTTCACCGAAAACCCTTCTTTCAGAGCTCTCGAAAAAGGCCTTTGTAGCCTTTTTTTCAACCCTTGAAACGGGTTGACGCGCTGTCCCCGCCGTGGAGGCGGAGCGCTTTAGGGAAGAGAGCGTAGAGAGTAAAGAGATTCCCACTTATGGAAGGCAGCTGGCTTCTTTTCAGGAGGATGTAAAACGTCTTTTTAAAGAGCGGTATCGGGTTCTCCTCTACTCTCCCTCGAGACTTCGCGCGTCAAGACTTGCCGAAAAACTTCGGGAAGACGGCATATCGGCTTATTTCCCGGATGGCTATCTTGTACGGGATGAGGAGAAGAACAGCGTGCAGCTTTGCACCGGTTTCTTTCAACGCGGATTTTCTCTTTCGGAGGATAAGCTCTATGTTCTTACGGAATCGGAGCTCTTTTCTGAGACTTTAGTTCGAAAGAAGAAAAAGAAGAAAAAGAGAGAAGACGGGATTCGCATCGGTTCTTTTGATGGAAATAGAAAAGGGCGATTATCTTGTTCATGAGAGTCATGGAATCGGCATCTACCAAGGAATCGAGCGAATTGTCAGTGACGGTGTGAGCAAGGATTACATCAAGATTCTCTATGGAGATGGCGGAAATCTGTATTTACCGGTAACAAAACTGTCCGGAATAGAGAAGTATGCCGGAAAGGATGCGAAGGTTCCGAAGCTCAATCGCTTGAACGGGACGGAGTGGCAGAAAACGAAGAAGAGGGTAGAGGGTTCCGTAAAAGAAATAGCGAGAGAACTCTTAAAACTCTATGCGAGGAGACAAAATGAGAAAGGCTACTGCTTCTCGGAGGATACGGTTTGGCAGAAGGAATTTGAAGAAGCATTTCCGTATGAAGAAACGGGAGACCAGATTCTTGCCATAGAAGCCACCAAAAACGATATGGAAAGCAGCAAAATCATGGACCGGCTGGTCTGCGGAGACGTCGGCTACGGGAAAACGGAGATTGCGCTTAGGGCAGCCTTTAAAGCGGTGCAGGATTCCAAGCAGGTGGCTTATCTTTGTCCGACGACGATTCTTGCGCAGCAGATTTATAACAATTTTGTCGAGAGAATGAAGGGATTTCCGGTCACAATTCGCCTGCTCTGTCGTTTTTCAAAGTAATAAAAGAAATCAAAAAAAGTTTAGAAGAACTTTCCCATGGAAGAGCGGACATTGCTATCGGAACACACCGCCTTCTGTCGAAGGACGTGCATTTTAAAAACCTCGGTTTGCTCATTGTGGATGAAGAGCAGCGTTTCGGCGTATCGGATAAAGAGCGGATTAAATCCTTAAAGGAAAATGTGGATGTGCTTACGCTCTCGGCAACGCCGATTCCGCGAACGCTCCATATGTCTTTATCCGGAATTCGAGATCTTTCCGTGTTGGAGGAACCGCCGCTGGACCGCCTTCCCATCCAGACCTATGTCATGGAGGAAAATGATGCGGTCATTCGGGAGGCGATTGAACGGGAACTTCGAAGAAACGGCCAGGTCTACTATGTACATAATCGGGTAAAAAGCATTGCGGATACGGCGGAAAGAGTGCAGAAACTGGTGCCTCATGCGCGCATTGCCTATGCCCATGGACAGATGGGAGAGAAAGAACTGGAGAATATCATGCTCTCCTTTATTCGGGGGGAAGTGGATGTCCCTCGTTTCCACAACGATTATTGAGACGGGACTGATATTCCGAATGCGAATACCTTAATCATTCAGGATGCCGATCGGATGGGACTTTCCCAGCTCTACCAGATTCGGGGAAGAGGGACGCTCTCATCGGACTTCTTACGCCTTTCTTCTTTACAAAAAAGGGAAGAGCCTTACGGAAGAGTCGGAGAAGAGATTGAAGGCGATTCGGGAATTTACGGAGCTCGGTTCAGGGATCCGTATTGCCCTTCGAGATCTTGAAATCCGCGGAGCGGGAAATGTTCTCGGTGCAGAGCAGCACGGTCACATGGAGGCGGTCGGCTATGATCTCTATACGAAACTCCTTCGCCACGCGGTATTACTGGAGAAAGGAGAACGCACGGAAGAGGAAAGCATTGAGTGCCAGGTTGACGTGGATTTGGATGCCTATATCCCGGAAGACTATATCCGAAATGAAGAGCAGAAGCTGGAAGCCTATCAGAAGATTTCCACGATGGAAACGGAAGAGGAAGAATCCGACCTGAAGGATGAGCTGATAGACCGCTTTTGGAGACCTTCCGGATAAGGTGGAGAAGCTCTTCTCCGTAGCTATGTTGAAGTGTGCTTTACAGAAAATAGGCGTGGAAGAGTGCAAGATAAAAAAAGGAGAAATTCTGATGCAGTTTTCTCCCCGGGCGAAGTTCAATACGGAGAATATTCCTCTTTGCTTTCGCAGGCGGACGGGGAAATCCGTTTTCAGAATGGGGAGAAACCTACTTTACTTTACAAAAAAAGAAAAACCGGCAGGAGATGGTGACGGTAGAGGAGACCATGAAGAAAGCCGGGGAAATCGTGGAAAAGTAAGCGAGATGAGAGGAAATCGAGGGAAAAAGCAGCTAGTTCATTGACAGGGAAAAAGGAGAACGATATAATGCTGTCGTAAAAGGGAGTTTTTTTCTCTGTTTATGGGCAGAACCTTGGCTGTGCTGTGCTCTCTTTTCACAGGGATGCTGTATAAAGCAGTACTCACATAATCAAAATACGCCGTTTCCGCGGCGAACATGGAGGATGAAAGATGAACAAGAATGAGTTGGTTTCCGCTGTTGCAAAGCAGGCTGAGTTATCGAAGAAGGATGCCGGTTTGGCAGTAGAGGCAGTATTTGACACCATTGCAAAGGCTCTGGAGAAGGGAGATAAGGTTCAGCTTATCGGATTCGGAACATTTGATGTATCTGAGAGAGCAGCAAGAGAAGGACACAATCCGAGAACCGGCGAAGCAATGAAGATTGCCGCTTCCAAGGCTCCGAGATTTAAGGCAGGAAAAGCTTTGAAGGAGCGCGTAAACTAAGCACATGCGCTTGGATAAATACTTAAAAGTATCTCGTCTTATAAAAAAAGAAGAACGATAGCTAATGAAGCCTGCGATTCCGGTCGAATATCTGTTAACGGGAAAGTGCAGAGGGCGTCGTATGACGTGAAAGTTGGCGATGTCATCTGTATCAGTTTCGGTGAAAGACAGGTGGAGGCGAAAGTGCTCTCTGTAAAGGAGCCTATACGAAAGGACGAAGCGGAAGAGCTATTTGAGTACGTATGAAAAAGCAAGGACGAAGAAAAAGAAGAATCTTTGGAAATGGAGTTGCCATTATGGGCTTAGTGCTTGTGGTAGCTCTTCTTGCTATAGTGATTTTTGTCAGAGGAAATACTTTAGAGAAACAAAATAAAAACTACCTCGCCATGGAAGAAAGTCTCGAAGAAGAATTAAGTATAGAAAAGCAAAGAGAGAAGAAGCTGGATGACCGAAGGGTTTATAGCAAAACCAAGGAATACGTCATGGAAGAGGCTAGAGAAATTTTTGGCTTGCAGATGCCGAATGAAATCATTGTAAAGCCGGAAAATTAGTACTTGGAAACGAAAGAGGATTCTTCTTCTTTCGTTTTTCTTTGTTCATAGGGGTGTTATGCAAAGAGGAACAGACAGTACAGTATTCTTTTATGTCCGGAAACACCGGCTTATCCTGCCCGGGGAACAGGTGCTCCTCGCCTTCTCAGGAGGAGAAGATTCTCTTTATCTCTTGTTCTTTTTGAAGGAATTGCAGAAACATATTCCTTTTTCCCTGGAAGCGATGCACATCCATCATGGTATTCGTGGAGAGGAAGCGGAAAGAGACCTTCTTTTTGCGAAAGAGAAGGCGGAGGAATGGAAGATTCCTTTTTCGCTTTCCCGTGTGGATGTTCCGAAGTATGCGAAGGGGCAGGGAATCGGCCTGGAAGAAGGGGGGAGAATTCTTCGATACAAGGCACTGCTCGAAAGAAGAGACAGCTGGGAGAAGGAGACGGGAAGAACGACGAAGCTCGCACTCGCCCAGCATAAGGATGACCAGGCGGAGACCGTTCTGCATCATCTCTTACGGGGAGCCGGCATTAACGGGCTTTCCGCGATGAGAGCGATGGAAGGGGAGAAGATTCGCCCTCTACTCTGTATACGAAAAGAAGAAATCCGGAAAAGGCTTCGGGAGCTGTCCCTGGAAGGAATGCAGGATAGCAGTAATGCGGATATACAGCTCACAAGAAATTATATACGGCGGAAAGTGTCCTTTATTGGAGGAAGTCAATGGGAAAAGCGGTGGAACATCTCTCTCTGGAAGCGGATTATTTTGACGAGCTTGCAGAATATTTTCATAAAAAGGTAAAGACCTTTCTGGATGAGGGTATGGAAGTTCGGGAAGACTATCTGTCACTTTCCATTCGGGCATTAAAGAAAGAGGAAGCGCTGCTTCGAAGGGAGATATACCTTGCAGCGGTACAAACGCTTCAAGGAGAGACGAAGGACATCGTAAGAGAGCATCTCTATTCCATAGACCGGATTGTTTTTTCCGGAAGGGGAAAGAGAGTAGAGCTTCCGGGAACTTGTGTCGTGCGAAACTGCGGACAGAGCCTGCGATTTGAAAAGCGGTAGGGGAAGAGGCTTTACGATAAAAAGGAAAGTTGCACGGCAAAGATAAATGCGGAAAAGAAGTGGAGAAAAGTATGAGAGAAGAAATAGAAGTGCTATATTCGGAAGAAGAAATTGAAAAGAAAATCATCGAACTGGCGGCCAGAATCGATGCGGTATATCAGAATCAACCGCTCCACTTAGTCTGCATTCTAAAGGGCGCTGCCGTGTTCATGTGCGAGCTTGCCAAGAGACTAAAGAATCCGAATCTGACGATGGATTTTATGGCGGTGAGCAGTTACGGCAACAGTACGGAGAGTTCGGGCGTTGTTAAGATTGTGAAGGATTTGGATGAACCTTTGGAAGGCAAGAATGTCCTTTTGGTGGAGGATATCGTAGATACGGGAAGAACCCTCAGTCATTTGTCCAGACTCTTGAAAGAACGGCACCCTGCTTCCCTTTCCATCTGTACGCTTCTGGATAAACCGGACAGGAGAGAGTGTGAGGTCGATGTAGAATTTGTGGGATTCCAAATTCCGGATATTTTCATTGTAGGATACGGCATTGATTACCAGGAACGGTATAGAGGTCTTCCGTATATCGGCGGTGTACATTTTGTAGAGGAGTAAAAGAAAGATGGGAATCCATAGAGACGCCTTGTTCAGCATAGGAAAAGGCTTTTATAGAGAACCGGAAGAGAGCAGTTCTTTTTCCGAGGTCACACTGCGTTTTCGTACCCTGAAAGAGGACGTCGATGCAGTGAAGCTTTTTGTTATGGAGAAAGAGGAAACGATTCTGATGCGTCTGTCCAGCAGTGATTCCTATTTTGACTATTTTGAGGCGAAAATCCGTCTGGAGGACTGTCCTTTACACTATTATTTTCAGATTGTGAAGGGGGAAGAAATTCTGCATTATAATCGGCTGGGAGTGGCGGAAGAGCTCCACACAGAGTATGCTTTCTCTATTTTTCCGGATTTCTTTATTCCGTCCTGGGTCAAGGGGGCGGTTATGTACCAGATTTTTGTGGACCGGTTTTATAATGCCGACGGAACGAATAATGTAGAGGATAGAGAGTATATCTATCTGGGTAGACCGGTACAGGCGGTACGGGATTGGAAGGCGAAGGTGGAGCCTTTTGATGTGCATCGTTTTTACGGTGGTGATTTAAAGGGAGTCTGGAAGAAGCTGGACTATCTGGAATTTTTAGGCGTGGAAGTGCTGTATTTTAATCCGCTCTTTGTCTCTCCCTCCAATCATAAGTATGATACGCAGGATTATGACCATATCGATCCGCATCTTGGCTGCATTGTGCGGGATGACGGTACTGTGCTTTCCGAAAAGGAAACGGACAATCGAAAAGCGGAGAAATATAGCGTGCGCAGTACAGACCGGGAAAATCTCGAAGCAAGCGACCGCCTTTTTCAGGACTTTGTCGCAGCCTGTCACGAGAGAGGAATGCGCGTCATTATTGACGGTGTATTCAATCACTGCGGTTCATTTCATCGCTACATGAATGCTTCTTTCTTCTACAAAACCGGGGAGGAAGGACCCTATCCTTATGGAGCGTATGAGAAGGCGGAGAGTCCCTATCGGTCTTATTTTAAGTTTCTGAAGCAGGATAAGGATGCGTGGCCAAACAACGACAGCTATGAGAAGTGGTGGGGAAACGATACCTTGCCGAAGCTGAATTATGAAGAGGCGCCGCGTCTGAAAGAAGAAATCCTCAACGTGGCCAGAAAGTGGGTCAGTCCGCCCTACTCCTGTGACGGATGGAGACTGGATGTTGCGGCAGACCTTGGGCATAGTGAAGACTTTAATCACTCTTTTTGGAAGGCGTTTCGCGCGGCAGTAAAAGAGGCGAATCCGGAGGCGGTCATTCTCGCGGAGCATTATGGAAATCCTTCCGCATGGTTACAGGGAGCAGAGGGACAGTATTATGAACTACGATGCTTTTATGGAGCCTGTAAGCTGGTTTCTTACGGGGATGGAGAAGCACTCTGACCGTGCAATGCCGGAGAAGTTCGGAGACGGGAAGTTGTTCTTCGATACCATGCGCTACAATATGGTGCATCTTCCGGAAAATGCACTGGATGCCTGCATGAATCAGCTTTCCAATCATGATCATTCCCGCTTTTTGACGAGAACAAACAGAAGAGTGGGGCGTATCGAAGAGGATAAGGATGAAGCGGGGCTTGGTGTGGATTTTGCACTTTTCCGACTGGGGGCAATGCTGCTTTTTACTTGGCCCGGTGCACCGACGCTCTTCTATGGAGATGAAGTCGGCGTGTACGGCTGGACAGAGCCGGATTGTCGCCGCCCTTTCCCATGGGGGGAAGAGGACATGGAACTTTTGGACTACCATCGTTATCTTGTTCTCTACCATAAGACGCATCCATCCCTTCGGAACGGGGCGCTTATGCTCCTGGATGCAGGGAGAGACTATGTGATTTATGCAAGAGGCGCGGAAAAAGAAGTAGCGCTGATTGTTCTTTACACGGGAGAGGAAGAATGCACGCTTTCCATACCCGTATGGAGAGCGTGCGTGACAGATCATAAGGAGATTCGTCGGGTTTTAAGGACGGATCAGAATGGATATAACGCGGGACAGACGAAGAGATTTGCAAGCAAGGGAATCTTAGACTGTCATCTGAAAGCGAAGACAGGTAAGATATACCTTGTTGCTTTAGAAGAGGAAAGCTAAGCGTCTATGAAGAGGAAAGCTAAGCCTCTACGAGATAATCTTGTAACTTTTCTTCCACCAGGGGAAGCTTCTCTTTCGGTGCAGTCAGGCTGGTAATACGGCCAACTGCCATATAGAGTACGCCGAGCAAGGATTTCGCATCGACCAGGCTCTTTCCGCTTCCTAAGTTTAAATCGAAAGGGAAGGTTTTGGTTCTTCCCACGAAGTCTTCTACAGATGCGGAATCCGGAATGAATACTTTTATTGTTTCCATTTACTCTCCTTAATCATTAAAATTTGAGAACACTTATACTACTCCTTCCTTTCCGAATAAGCAAGTCTGTTTATATAAAACTTTTATAAATGGCAGATGAATAGAAGCAATAAAAAAGGATGGAACTAATAGCGATGCTTTTTTCCCGTCGCTTCTTCTCGATCAGAAGATCTCTTTTGCTTTTTTGTTCTCTACTTAAATCCCTGGTATGCTTTTAACATACGCTTTCTTCTTCTTGCACGGTAGAATTCCTCTTTCTGGAAAAGGTAAATGCCGAGCAGAAGAAGGAACGTAAGCAGAGTAAGCGCAAGGAGAATCTTCAGAAGAGTGCGGATAGGCTTCTGAAGAATGATTTTTCCCGCTTTTTTATCGAAAATCAGCGGCGCATTATTCTGTTTTTTCTGTATGGTATTGGCATCGGACACTGTATTTTTTTCTTCTTTTTTCAGTTCGATGGAAATCTTCTTGGGAATGGCCTCTTCCTTTTTCAGGGAAGTTTTGGACAGGGCGGAGTTGTCGTTCGTGCCGGTCTCTTCGTCTTCGAGGTAAATATAGGCGGTTCCGACGGTGCGGTCAGCATATTGATAGCTAATCCGTGCAATTTTTCCCTCTTTTTTCTGTTCATCGCTCAGGTCATAATGCAAGCTGGACTGGATATCCTGAAAGGGGATTCCTTTCGGCAGGCAGACACTGTCATTCTTTCCGGTTGTGAAATGCAGGCTTTTTAAGAGCGGAATTCCGTCTACGTTCCAGTTGTTTTCCAGTGAGGCAAAGCGACTGTCATTCTTCTCTGCCGGATAAGAGACAAAGGAAGAAAAGCCGAAGTCAAAGAGCTTCTTGGTGTCTCTGTACTGGGAATTGTGTCCGTTCAGAATGGCGCAAATCAGCGTCGTATCCCCTCTTTTACAGGCTGTAAGTAAGGTATTACCGGCAATCATGGTATATCCGGTTTTTCCGGCGAAAACACCCGGATAATACTCTTTATATACTTTACGCATCATTTTATGGTGGGCGTAGATGGTGTTTTCCTTCGCATTCGGGTCGGGATACTTGCTAATCGGTCCGTGGGTATACACCTGTGTGGCATCAATCTGTAAGAAATTTTTGTTTTGAATGGCATATTGCATGATTTTCGCCATATCCATCGCACTCGTGTAATGGTTGGGGTCATTCAAACCCGAAGGATTCGTAAAATGAGAGTCCGTGCAGCCGATTGCTTTCGCCTTTTCATTCATCATTTCCGCGAAAGCGGCATTGGAACCGGCGACATACTCCGCGAGTGCATTGGCACAGTCGTTTGCGGAATGCAAGAGCAGACTGTAAAGGCAGTCTCTGACGCTCAGTTTGTCTCCGGCTGTAGCGGCAATGACAGTGGAATTTTGTTCCAGATTATCCTTTGTTGCAGCGGTTGAAAAAGGTGACTTTCTTTTCCAGATTGTCTACGTGTTCCAAAACAACAATAGCGGTCAGCACCTTCGTGATGGATGCAGGATAATAGTGGGCGTGCTCATTTTTCGCATAAAGAACAGTGCCAGAGTGGGCATCCATCAGTACGGCACCTTCCGATTCGATATTTTCGGTAAAACTCGGCCAATCTTCCGCGTATGTTTTCAAGGTGGAAAGCAGGCAGGAAGAAAGAATCAGGAGAAGAGCAAGAATCTGCCGGAAGAAGCGAATCTCCCTTTTTCTTTTTAAGCCGTCTTTGGTATGCAAAATCATTTTACCTCCTCATTTTCCACCAAAGGAAAAATTAGGGATACCTTGTAGAGGTCTCCGTCAATTTCTATTTTCATCTTCCCGGACATCAGTTTCGTCAGACTCTTTGCGATGGAAAGGCCTAAGCCGGACCCTTCAGTGCTTCGGGAAACGTCGCCGCGCACGAAACGTTCGGTGAGTTCTTCCGAGAGATGTTCAAGGGGGCTTCGGAGATATTTTTCATGGTGAATATCGCGTCTTTCTCCCGTTTCTTCAAAGTAATATAAACGCGACTGCCGAGTAACGCATATTTTGCACAGTTGTTAAAGAGATTTTCCAAAACACGGAAGAGTTGTCTTCCGTCCGCAAGGATGAGGATGCTTTCATTCGGAATCTCCGGAATCATCGTTAGAGAACGTTTTTCCAGTTTTTCCTGGAATTCTCCCAGGGTCTGCAAGATGATTTCACTGTAATCAATGGGATGCAATTCCAAACTGACATTTCCGGAACTCGCCTTACTTGCCTCCACAAGATCTTCGGTGAGGTTTTTTTCAATCTGCTGGCTTTCTGCTCCAGTACGGAGATATAGTTCTGTACACGTTCATTCTCGATGTTCTCTCTTTTCAGAAGATCGACATAACTGATGATGCTGGTAAGCGGCGTCTTCAAGTCATGCGATACGTTCGTAATCAAATCCGCCTTCAGGCGTTCCGCTTTCACCTGCTCATTTACCGCATCCTGTAAACCTCTACTGATATAATAGGTATAGTAGTCGATGGAAATCGTGACGAAGAGGAGGAGAGTTGCAAAAAGAAGGTGCAGAAGACTCTTCCTGTGTGTAAAACAATACGCGTTATACAGAATCAGACCGAAGGCAAGGAGATTCGGAAAGATGAAGAGCAGATAAGAAAAAGCTTTGGAACGCGTAAAATTACTGGCATTGATATAGGTTTCCAGCAAATGCAGGATTTTTTTCAGATAGGAAGTACTATAGAGCGTGGCTTTTCGTATTTTTCGTACCAGAGATAAGAAGAGCGGTAAAATCAGGAAATAGCGCAGAATAAAGGTACTGATTGCTGAAAAAAAAGACGGTTCCGGGAAATTTCCCACAACAAGGACAAGGCTTTCAAAGAAATAGCCGGATATCTCCTTTGCCAGATAAAACCAGAGAAGGCTGAGAAAGAGAGAAAGCTCCATCGGGCTGCGGTCAAAGCTGTAGAGAGTCAGTTCCCTTCCTTCTTTTCTTCCGGTGTAGAAAAGGAGGGAGACAAAACTCATCAAAGATGCAACAGCGCTCAGGACAAAAAGGACAAGTCCGAAGAACGTCAGCTGTCTTCTTCTGCTATAGTCAAGATAAGCGGCTTTATAGGAATCATTGATGGGAAAACGGGTGTCCACTCCGGCGGCAAAGACATAGGCTCCGTCTTTGTAAGGTTCTCTTGCTTCTAAAAGAGGAACCAGATTGGAAGGTGCCGTATTTAAATTTGTCTTTATCTCCAGAGAATTGGAATCGGTACTGAGGTATTTTCCGAGGTGCTGAATCTTCTCCGCCGTGTCCCCCGGCTGATTGTTGTAATACGTGGAATTGTTTCCGTTCGTGTAAGCCACATAGAACTGGAAGTTGCTTCCTTTATCGAAGTAGCGTGAGCGGATAGCATAGTATTTCGCCAGGTAAGAGAGGGCTTCCTTTGATAAACGCCCGAGACTCATAAACCCGTCAGCCGGGCTGGCAGGTTGGTAGTCGGGAAGATAGGAACGGTAGGTCACGCGAATCATGTGTTCCTTCTCGTCCTGCGCTTTTGTGATTGTGGCAGGACCATCTTCCATGATTTCATTTTTCTCATTCAAATAATAGCCCATGGAGCGGGCGTACTTTAATAAGGTAGTCCAGACTGTAGGAACGGGTAGCTCCGTTCGTCTCGCTTTGTGCAATGGTATGGTTTAAATCCAGCGTTCCCTTGCTTTCAAAGAGATCACGTAAATCGATATAATCAAAGATATCGTTTACACTTCCGAAATCGCACTGTCAAAGTCCGAGGAGGAGAGATAGTTTTTCTCTTTTAAGAAGGAAATGGCATCATGACTTTTCGGGGCAAAGTGCAGGACAATCAAGCTCAGTAATAGAAGGACAACAGAGAAGAGATGGATAAAAGGCAGGATAAACTTCTTCATCTTATTCCTCTGGCTTTCCTTGCTTTTCGATCTTGTATCCCACTCCCCACACTACTTTCAGGTACTTGGGCTTTCGTGAATCGATTTCTATTTTTTCCCGGATGTGTCGGATATGAACAGCGACCGTATTGTCGGCCCCGATGGCTTCCTCATTCCAGATAGAGGTGTAGATTTCGTCAATGGAGAAGACCTTACCCGCATTCTTTACGAGAAGCAGGAGGATGTTGTACTCAATCGGCGTGAGTTTCACCTGTTCTCCGTCAACGCTTACTTCTTTTGTGTCATCGTTGATGATGAGTCCGCCGGCACTGTAGATAGCGTCACCTTTTTGGGACTCGTTCATGTTTCCCAGCTGCGTATAGCGACGGAGCTGGGACTTCACACGCGCTACGAGCTCCAGAGGATTAAAGGGCTTCGTGATGTAGTCATCCGCACCGATATTGAGACCGAGAATCTTGTCCTGGTCTTCACTTTTTGCACTCAGGATAATGATGGGAATAGAGCTGTTTTCCCGAATCTTTAAAGTCGTTCGAATACCGTCCAGACCGGGCATCATCACATCCAGAATCAGAAGATCGAGAGATTCTTTCTCCATGATTTTCAGTGCTTCGAAACCGTCATAGGCCTTCAGTACATTATAGCCTTCTCCTGTAAGGTAGATAGAGATGGCTTCCACAATTTGTTTATCATCATCGCAAACTAGAATGTTTTGCATAGTTTCTCCTTTTTTTTTACGTAGAACTCCACCTAGTATAGCAAAGCGAAGGAGAAAGCGGAAGGAGAGAGAAAAGTCTTAAGAAAAAAAGATGCCACCGTATCGGTGACATCCAATGTAGTGCGCCCTCAGGGACTCGAACCCTGGACAAATAGATTAAGAGTCTACTGCTCTACCAGCTGAGCTAAGGGCGCAAACTCCGTAGCACCCGTTTACTATACAAAGATTCATTTTTCTTGTCAAGCAAAAATTTTAAAAAGTTACATCATGCAAAAATGTACAAAAAAGCATAATCTTTATGACTATCTTATTAAAACTTTCGTTCTATAATAAAGTACAGCAAATCATGAAAGTGTTTAGAAAGGAGGATATATGAAGAGAAAAAGTTCCATCTTGCTTGGAAGCTTAGTTGCCACTTTACTTGCTTCCTCCACCGTTCTGACTGCCTATGCCTGCACCGGTGTCATCATCGGAAGTGATTTGACGGAGGACGGAAGTACGATTTTTGGTCGTACGGAAGACCTTGAAGTGAATCACAATAAGGCATACAAGGTCCATGAGGCAGGAGAACATAAGACGGGAGAAACCATCAAGGACGTCTCCGTGGACGAGAAGAATGGGTATAGTTTTACCTTTACGCATGATTCCTATCGTTATACTTCTGTGAGCGATACAACCCCGGAGTATGGGAACTTTGATGAGACGGGTTTCAATGAGAAAGGTCTGATTGCGGATATGACCGTTTCCGCTTCTGCAAATGAAGACGTATTGAAGGCGGATCCTTACCTGGACGGTACGGACAGTACGAAGCCGATAGGAATTACGGAAGCCATCATTACCACTGCCGTTCTCGGAAGCTGTGACAATGCGAAAGATGCGGTGGAATTTATTGCGAATGAAGTCGCAACAAAAGGAGCTGCGGAAGGAAACGGCCTGGTTGTTGCCGACCATGATGAACTATGGTACATGGAGATTTACACCGGACACCAGTTTGTAGCAATCAAGTATCCGAAGGATAAGTTCTCGGTATTCCCGAATTCGTTCTGGTTGAATGACTGCACGCTCACGAAGGGCGAAGAACAGGAAAACTTCCTTGTTTCGGAAGACGGAAATTACATTTATTCGAAGGACATCTTTAAGGTGGCACTGGATGCGAAGACTTTCCAGGGTGATGAAGAGAAGAGAGAAATCAATCTTTACGCATCCTATGCTCCGAAGGAACTAAGGGACAGTACGGAGTCTCGTGTATGTTCGGGTATCAAGCAGTTCAACCCGGATGCGAAGTTTGACGGCAAGGTCTATCCGTTCCTGGAGACGACCGGTAAGAAGCTGGGGCTGAAAGATGCATTTGCCTTCACCAGAAACCGTCTGGAGACAATCGATAAAGTAGGGGATGATTTACATCGTGGAGACTTGTATCCGATTGGAAACAGAAACACGATGGAAGCACATATTTATCACATTCCGTCCGGAGCGACGGCGGAAGATCCGGGAACGATGTGGCTTGCACTTGGCTCTCCGCTGGTATCGCCTTTCGTGCCTTACTATCCGAACCAGACCGCGGGGATAGAGGAAGCCGGCAATGAAGAGAACAGCTTCAATGAGAATTCCGTGTACTGGCTTGCGATGGATACCTTATTTATGATTGAGTATGATCGAAAAGAATTGCAGCCTATCGCAACAAAGAAAATAGCCGAGTTGGAAGACGAGGAATTGAAAAATGCCGTTACAACCGCATTGTCTCCTGAGGACAGTACCAAGCGGAATCAGGAAGATGCGGGGAAGGCTTTCGACGTGCTGAAAGAGATTCACACAGAGGTGAAAGCAAAGTTCCAGGAGTATCTGAAGGAAAATGACTATACTATCGAGTATACCGGAAAGAAGACGACGGAGGACTTCACCGATTCTACGGTAAAGGTGGAAAAGGGGAGCGCGGATATCGGCTTAAAATTACAGGTCAGCCCGGAAGAGGATGGAAAGTCCGGCACCTTGGAACTGGTGGATTTCTATGGAAACCCCGTAAAGGAAGTTTCAAAGGAACTGCTCTTTACGATTCCGACTGCCGCCTTTTTCAGAGAAGGCGGTGTTCTACGCTGCGGACGGAAAAAAACGGAGTTAAAGGCGGAAGAAAAAGAGGGAAAGTACGTTTTCAGTACGAAGGATGTAAAGGTGACATATCGTTTGGCGTCCTCCGGAGAGAATAAGGAGGAGAAAGGAACGACAGAAGCGGCGGAGACCGGAGAGAAGAAAGAAGAAACAAAGGGAACAAAGAAGATGCCGACACCGCTTCCCCTTATTGCGGCAGCCGTTATCGTAGTGGGTGCGGCAGTAGTTATGCAGAAAAAGAAGAAACAGTAAGAATGCTTCTTCGGAGGAAAAGTCTCCTAATGAGGATTATCCTATTCTATAAGGTGATTTTTCCTCCTATCGAAAACGATTTTCCCAACCCCTATGGTAGAAGTCGATTTTCCAATCATATCGAAAGGCGATAGAAAGCTTCCAAAAGGCTGCTATCGCCTTTACTGCTGTAAAGAGCCGTGCGGGATGTTCCGCTTTCCCGGAGAAGCCCCCTTTCTTCCAAACGATGGCGGGTTTCTTTTGCCGTTCCTTCGCTTCCGTCAAAGAAGGGAATCTTATACCCTAGCGCTTTTTGAATTTCTCCTTTTACAAAGGGAAAGTGTGTACAGCCGAGGACAATGGAAGAGATGCTCCCTTTGGTATAAGGGTGAAGGAGCTCCTTCAGGTAGTCTTGCATCTCCTGTCCAAAGCCTTTTCCGCTTTCCAAAAGACGGACAATTCCCGGTGCGGGGAGCAGAATGTACTCTCCTTCGTCTTTTAACCGTTCTATCAAGTGGTGGAGCCTGTCTCCTTTTAAGGTGCTCTCTGTAGCCAGGACAAGAATCCGGTTTTTCTTATCGGGATGGGAAAGTGCGGCGGGTTTTACGGCAGGCTCCATACCGATGATGATATCTTCCGGAAACTTTTCCCGAAGGAGAGGAGCTGCGGCAGAAGTGGCTGTATTACAGGCGATGACCGTTGCCTTCACTTTCTTCTCTTTCAGGAAATGATAGGCGTTTAGAGACAGTGTGCGTACTTCCTCTTCCGTTTTTTCTCCGTAAGGGGCATTTTTTTGGTCACCGTAAAAGAGGAAGTTTTCGTGCGGAAGTTCTTTTTCCAATGCCTTCAGCACGCTGATACCGCCTACTCCCGAATCAAAAATGCCGATAGGGTCATCCTTTGCATTTTTATTTTCCATTCGTTATGCCCGTCCTTTCTTCTTCGGAAGAGTCTAGCATAGCTTTTTAAGGATTGCAATTTAGACGGCTAAACCCTATACTTTTAGGGAAAAAAAGAGATAGGAGAGGCAGATGAAAAGTGCGGAGAAAGTCAGTGTTTCTGAGCTTATTGAGAAGGAAGGACTGAAGAATTTGACACCGGGGATAGAGACGGATAAGGTGTATATGACGATTCCGGATGTGAATCGGCCTGCGCTTCAGCTTGCGGGTTTTTTCGATCAGTTTGATTCGGAACGAGTGCAGATTATCGGCAATGTAGAGACGGCTTTTCTGATGACGATGGATCGGCCGATGCGGAGAGCACGCTATGCGGAAATCACGAAATATCCTATTCCCTGTATTATTTATGCGAGGGATATTGAACCGGATTCCTGTATGATTTCTGCGTGCGAAGAAGCGGGAATTCCTCTTCTTTCAAGTTCACGTCCCACTACGGAACTCGAGGGAGAAATTATCCGTTGGTTAAAAGTAAAGATGGCGCCGATGATTACCGTCCACGGTGTTTTGGTAGACGTATACGGAGAAGGGGTTTTGATTACGGGAGATAGCGGAATCGGAAAGTCCGAGGCGGCGCTGGAACTCATTAAGAGAGGACATCGTCTGGTGAGTGATGATGTCGTCGAGATTCGGAAGGTATCGGACGAGTCTCTGGTGGGGTCTGCACCGGATGTGACCAAGCATTTTATCGAGCTTCGGGGAATCGGAATCATCGATGTGAAGCAGATGTTCGGTGTGGAATCCGTGATGGATACGCAAACCATCAATATGGTTATTTCTCTTGCAGAATGGTCCAGCGAAAAAGGATTATGACCGTCTGGGGCTGAAGGACAATTATGTGGAATACCTCGGAAAGAAGGTCATCAGCTACGATATTCCGATTCGCCCGGGAAGAAATGTTGCCATTATCGTGGAATGTGCGGCACTGAACAACCGTTCGAAGAAGATGGGCTACAATGCGGCACAGGTGCTGTATGAACGAGTAACGAAGAATATGCATAGACAGGAAGAAGTATAGATGGAACATTTTCATGGAAAGGATATGAAGGAATATTGCAGTTTTTGCCGGAGGAAAAAGCGGATGATCTTTATATTCCGCATTCCGTCGAAGAAGTGCAGGGTCTACTCAAAGCATTCCGAAAAGAGGGAAGAGACTACTATATACTGGGGAAAGGTTCCAATTTGCTGATTTCGGACGACGGTTTACGGGATCCGGTCATCCTTTTTCGGGAGAATCTTTCCGGGGTGCAATATGAAGAGAATGGGGAGACAGAGGAAGCTTACTTTACCGCGCTTTCGGGGACGACTCTCTCTGCACTTGCAAAGTTTGCGGAAGAGAAGGGATACAGCGGGATGGAACCCTTATCCGGGATTCCGGGTACGGTGGGTGGTGCCGTAAAAATGAATGCCGGTGCTCTACAACGCGGAAATAAAAGATGTATTTCTAAGGGGACAGTTCTGTACGGCAGAGGGGGAGATTCTGTCCATGGAGAACAGGGAGATGGACTTCTCTTATCGGCATTCTGCGGTAACAGACGGCATGGTTTGTCTTTCTGCGACCTTTCTTTTGAAAAAAGGCGAGAAGAAAGCGATTCACGAGAAGATGGAAGAGTATCGACTAAGAAGAGCGGAGAAGCAGCCTTTAGAGCTTCCGTCCGCAGGGTCAACCTTTAAAAGGCCGGAGGGAGATTATGCTTCCCGTTTGATAGAACACGCAGGACTCAGAGGATTTCAGATAGAGAATGCGGGAGTTTCCGAAAAGCACTGCGGTTTTGTGGTGAATCTGGGCAACGCGAGCGCAAAAAACATTTATACGGTGATTTTGGAAGTGATTCGGATTGTAAAAGAGAAAGAGGGCGTTCAATTGGAACCCGAGGTGAAGTTGTGGGGGAAGTTTTAGCGAAGAGTGCAACGACATTTTTTTGATTCTTACCGGGATGAGCGGCGCCGGGAAAAACCATTGCCTTAAAAAAATCTGGAAGATTTCGGCTTTAATTGCATCGATAATTTACCGGTCGCTTTATTGGATAAGTTTATCGAGCTTTTCTTACAGAGCAAAAAAAGAGAGAAGGTTGCGCTCGGTATTGACAGTAGAAATATTCAGGATCTGGATCGAATTTCCGAGAGATTACAGTATTGGGAAGAAGAAGCGCAGATTCCGTTTACCATCGTTTTTCTGGATGCCAGAGATGATGTCCTGATTCAGCGCTATAAGGAAACGCGTCGTGCACATCCTTTGGCAAAGGAAGGGCGGATTGAAACCGGTATTGCTTTTAGAGAGGAAGAAGCTCGCCTTTCTGCGGGAACACGCCGATATCATCATCGATACGTCGAAACTGCTTACGAGAGACCTTCGGAGACAGCTCTTTTCTATCTTTGTGGAAGACAGAGAATATAAAAATCTGCAAGTCAATATTGTTTCCTTCGGTTTTAAGTATGGTTTGCCCGAGGACCTGGATCTTCTATTTGATGTACGTTTTTTACCGAATCCGTATTATGACAGTGCACTGCGAAACCATACCGGTCTTGGAAAAAGAGATTCAGGACTTTGTTTTTCAGGATGGAAACGCGGAGCGTTTTCGACAAAAATTGAAGACCTATTTTCACTTTTTTTGCTCCCTCTTTATATTGCGGAAGGAAAAACCAGTTGGTTATCGGGATTGCCTGTACCGGCGGAAAGCATCGTTCTGTGACAATCAGCGAAAAATTGTATCAATCTCTAAAAAGAATTTGGAAACATTGGCTTAAATCTGGACCATAGAGATATAAATAAATAATATGAACAGATTAAATCGGAAAAATTGTCAAAATTATTAAATTAGTTAAAAATATAACAGGACAAAGTGCACAGTGAATAGAAATAAGAAAAAGGAAACTGAGGCTAAAAAAACCGTCTTTCACAAGGAGAGTCAGAGCGGAACTGGCAAGAATTGACTTTACACTGGATAGAAAAACCTTTAATATGAAAAAAGATGATAAGGAGAAAAGCAAGGAAGAACTGAGACATTTTTTTCTTGCCGGAGCTTCTGTAACCGATCCGATGAAAGAGTATCATCTGGAATTTTTACCCGGAACTGAGGAAGAGGAAGAGCGGATTGTATCGATTCTGAACCGCTTTTCGATTCAGGTAAAGCATGGGACACGGGGAAAGAATTCCATCTTATACTTGAAGGATGCAGGAGATATCGCGGATGTTTTGAAACTTCTTGGTGCATTCGAGAGCCTGATGGAGTTTGAGAATGCCCGGATATTGAAGGAAGTGAGCGAGAATGTGAACCGCAGGGTGAACTTTGAAGCGGCAAACATCAATCGTACGGTAAAGGCGAGTGTAAAGCAGCAAGAGGATATTCTTCTTATTAAAGAACTCATTGGATTAGACCAAATTGAACCCGGATTAAGAGAGATTGCTGAACAGCGTTTACGGAATCCCGATGCATCCCTGGAAGAGCTTTCACAGGGTCTGATTACACCCATTAGTAAAAGCGGGGTAAATCATCGACTGCGTAAATTGGCCAAGATAGCAAAAGGACTTCGGGAGGAGTTTTCCCGGTAGGACGACAAGAAATCACGCTGCATTTGGGATACTCGATGAATAGGGAGGCACAATAACATGAAAGACAATAACATCACGGTAAACTTGCCAAAGAACGCGGAGGATCATCCTGTAGCAATGCTCGTGCAGATTGCCAGCCGCTTTCAGTCCAGAATTTATATGTCTGAAGGAAGCCGGAGAGTGAATGCAAAGTCTATTATGGGCATGATGGCACTCGGTTTGAATAACGGTTCAGAACTTTATGTTTCCGCGGAAGGAGAGGATGAGGACGCAGCGATTACGGCAATCAGCGACTATCTTCTCGGGGAAGCTATCTAAGTCTCCAGGACTTTTGCTTTCCTTTTTCGGGAATTTTTTTCTTTAGAGAAGGAACGAGAGGCTGCGTGGTAGACGAGAGTTGCTCGTTATGTATAGAAGCGGCTTGTTCGGTACAAATTTTGGGATAGGATAGGCTGTAAGGGGAAGGGCTTTCGGGGAAGATGTCTCGAAAGCCCTTCCTTTAGTACAAAGCGCTGGACGGAAGAGATAGAGGAAGATATGGCATTTACCCATTTACATGTACACAGTAGCTATAGTTTGTTGGACGGTGCGGGGAAGATTCCGGAGATGATTGCCCGGATCAAAGAACTCGGCATGGATTCCTGTGCGCTTACGGATCATGGCGTGATGTATGGCGTTATCGATTTTTATAAGGAAGCCAAAAAGCAGGGCATTCATCCGATTCTGGGGTCTGAAATTTATCTTACGGAACACATGGAAGAGAAAAGCGTGCAGAAGGGAGAAGCGCGGTATTTTCATCTGGTACTTCTTGCGGAAAATGAGACCGGATTTCACAATCTCATGAAACTGGTTTCCCTGGGCTTTACCGAAGGGTATTACTATAAACCGAGGGTGGATTACGCGGTACTGGAGAAGTACCATGAGGGAATTATTGCATTATCCGCCTGTCTTGCGGGGGAAGTTTCCAGAGCACTTCGCGAGGGAAATTATGAGAAGGCGAAAGAAGCGGCGCTTCACTATGAAGGCATCTTCGGCAAAGGAAATTTCTTTCTGGAGATGCAGGATCATGGCTATCCGGAGCAGAAGCTCGTGAACCAGGGGATGCGGAGATTGCACGAAGAAACGGGGATTCCGCTCGTTGTGACGAACGATATTCACTATACCTACAAAGAAGATGCGAAACCGCACGATATCCTTCTGCTTGCAGACCGGAAAGAAGTTGCAGGATGAGGACAGGATGCGCTACCCCGGAGGACAGTTCTATATTAAAAGTGAGGAAGAGATGCGAACCCTCTTTCCTTACGAAGAAGAAGCGCTCGAGAATACGGAAAAAATAGCCAAGCGCTGTCAGGTGGAGATTCGTTTCGGGGAATATCATCTTCCGAAGTATGCGGTACCGGAAGGGTATAGTTCGGACAGTTATCTGGCAGATCTTTGTCTGAAAGGGCTGGAAAAAAGATACGGTGCGGAGGCGGAGAAATACAGGGAAAGACTGGACTACGAACTGAACATCATCCGCTCTATGGGCTTCGTCGATTATTTTCTGGTGGTTTGGGACTACATTAATTTTGGTAAAAACGAACGGCATTGCCGTAGGACCGGGGAGAGGGTCGGCAGCAGGCTCTATCGTGGCGTATGCAATAGGGATTACGGATGTTGACCCGATTCGGCACCAGCTTCTTTTTGAACGATTTTTAAACCCGGAGAGAGTCACCATGCCCGATATAGACGTGGACTTCGAGTATGAAAGAAGACAGGAAGTCATTGACTATGTAGGGAGAAAATATGGAAAAGAACAGGTTAGTCAGATTATTACGTTCGGTACGTTGGCGGCACGCGGAGTGATACGGGATGTAGGGAGAGTCCTGGATATTCCCTATGCGAAGTGCGATCAGCTTGCCAAACTGGTGCCGGCGGAGTTGAATATGACGCTCGAGAAGGCGCTGTCCATGAGTAAGGAACTGAAATCGCTTTACGACGGAGAGGAGGAAACGAAGAATTTACTGGATTTGTGTCTTCGTCTGGAAGGTCTTCCAAGACACAGTTCCATGCATGCAGCCGGTGTTGTGATTGCGGGCAGTCCGGTATCGGACTATGTTCCGCTGGCAAGAGCGCAGGACGGTTCGGTGACAACCCAGTTCACCATGACGACCATTGAAGAATTGGGCCTCTTAAAGATGGATTTTCTGGGGCTCCGGACTTTGACGGTCATCCAGGATGCCATCCGCTTTGTGGAGAAGAACAGAGGGGTGAAGATCGATCTCGAGAAGCTGGACTACAGTGATGAAGAAGTCTACAAGATGCTTTCCCGCGGGGATTGTGCAGGGGTGTTTCAGCTTGAATCTTCCGGAATGGTGAACTTTATGAAGCGCCTACAGCCCTCTTCCCTGGATGATATTATTGCCGGTGTCGCCTTTGTATCGGCCGGGACCCATGGATTTCATTCCGGATTATATTGCCGGTAAGAAAAATCAGGACCGGGTGCAGTATGATTGTCCGGAAATGGAGCCGATTTTGAAGAATACCTACGGGGTAATCGTCTACCAGGAGCAGGTTATGCAGATTGTGCGTGATCTTGCAGGATTTACGATGGGGCGTTCGGATCTCCTGCGCCGTGCCATGAGTAAGAAGAAGCTCAGTGTCATGGAGAAGGAGAGACAGAATTTCGTTTATGGCAATCAGAAAGAGGGTATTTACGGCTGTCTTTCGAAAGGAATTTCGGAAGAAGTGGCAAATCGAATTTATGATAAGATGATTGATTTTGCCAACTATGCCTTTAACAAGTCTCATGCGGTGAGTTATGCTTTACTTTCCTATCAGACCGCTTTTTTCTGAAGTGCTATTATGCGCCGGAATTTTTATGCTGCGACGATGAGTTCTTTCATGGACAATTCCGTGAAAACAGCAGAGTATATCGAAGTGGCACGGGAAGAAGGAATTCCGATTTTAGCGCCGGATATTAATGAAGCGGAAGTCGGATTTTCGGTAAAAGGGAAGGAAATACGCTATGGCCTTTCCGCGGTAAAAGGAGTGGGAAGAAGTGCCGCGGAAGTCATTCTGGACGAGCGGAAGAAAGGACAGTTCAAGGATTTTGAAGATTTTGTTCTGCGTATGAGTCAGCGCAGACTGAATCGAAGGGCGATAGAATCCTTTATTTATGCGGGAGCCCTCGACAGTTTGGAAGGAAATCGCAGAGAGAAGATCGTCATGCTTTCGGAGGTTTTGGAAAAAGCCCAGAAGGGAAAGCAAAACACGATTCCGGGACAGATGAGCCTTATGGATCTTTTTGGAGAAGATGCGGTAGAAAAAACGGAGTTTGCCCTCCGCTTTCCGGACCTTCCGGAATTTCCGAAAGCGGAACTCCTTCGAAATGAGAAAGATGCCCTTGGCGTGTATCTTTCAGGGCACCCTCTGGATGGAGATAAAAATCTTCTGAAAGCGCTTTGTACCAGAAAGATGCGGGATTTTTCCGAAGAAGCGCAGGAAATGCAGAAGGAAGAAGGCGTGAAGGATGATGAACTTTGCGTTGTGGGGGGAATCCTTACGGGAATCAATAAGCGGATTACGAAGAAGAATGATATGATGGCGTTTCTGACTCTGGAAGACAACAGCGGCGCAGTCGAGGTGGTGGCCTTCCGAAGGTATTTGAAAGTGCGAAGGAGTTTCGGAAGAAGACCGAAAGCTTTTTGTGAAAGGAAGAATCCAAAAGAAGGATGAAGGAGAAGCCAAGCTGATTGCCGAGCGTATTATAGCCTTTGAAAATTTGCCGAAAGAAATTTGGATTCAATTTGCCAACAAGAAAACGTGATGAAGAGAAAGAGGAGGAACTCCGTCATATTTTGAAGGAGCGTCCCGGAGATACGGAAGTGATTCTCTATCTGAAAGAAGAGAAAGCGTGAAGCATCTTCCGAGAGAGTTCTCCATTCGCATGGATGAAAGAACGAAGGAAGATCTGGAACTGTTCTTTGGGAAAGAAAATATCAAAGAGAAGGCAAAATCCTTGAAATTCTATAGGAATACAGTAATATATTGTCTCTGTTTAGAGAAGTGAAGGAAAACAATCGTATTTACAGAGGAAACCCTGTAAAGAGAGAAGGAGAGGGAAATATGGCAAAGACGGCAGTAAAAACAATCGGAGTCCTGACATCCGGAGGAGATGCACCGGGCATGAATGCAGCGATTCGCAGCATTGTGCGAACAGCCATTCACCACGGCTTGAATGTAAAGGGGGTTATGCGCGGTTATGCCGGCCTTTTGGAAGAAGAAATTGTAGATATGGACAGTCACTCCGTGTCGGACATCATCAGCCGCGGCGGAACCATACTCTACACTGCCCGTTGTAAGGAGTTCACGACTGCGGAAGGACAGAAGAAGGGTGCTGAAATCTGTAGAAAGCACGGAATCGACGGTATGGTCATCATCGGCGGAGACGGCTCTTTCATGGGTGCAGGAAAGCTTTCCGCCCTTGGAATCAATACCATCGGTGTGCCCGGAACCATTGATCTCGATATTGCCTGTACGGACTATACCATCGGCTTTGATACTTCCATCAATACAGCCATGCAGGCGATTGATAAGATAAGGGATACCTCCACTTCTCATGAGCGTTGTTCTATTATTGAAGTAATGGGTAGACGTGCCGGTTACATTGCCCTTTGGTGCGGTATTGCAAACGGTGCCGAAGAGATTTTACTGCCGGAGAAATATGACGGAGATGAGCAGGCCATCATCAACCGGATCATCGAAAGCAGGAAGAAGGGAAAGAAGCACTATATCATTGTGAATGCGGAGGGTATCGGTCATTCCTCATCTATGGCGAGCCGGATTGAAGCGGCAACGGGTATTGAAACGAGAGCAACCATCCTGGGACATATGCAAAGAGGCGGTTCTCCAACCTGTAAAGACCGCTATTATGCATCGATTATGGGAGCCAGAGCAGTGGAGCTCCTGGTGGAAGGTAAGTCCAACCGTCTTGTAGCCTATAAGAAGGGAGCCTTTGTCGATTACGACATCCAGGAGGCTTTACAGATGAAGAAAGACATTCCGGAGGAACAGTTCCGGATTGCACAGCTTCTGGTTCGCTAAGCCGCGGAGCTTTGGCAGTTCATCTCGGAAGATTAAGAGGAAGGGGATTTCTTTAGTGGATTAAGTCTAAGAGAACTCTTCCTTTTTTAGCGCTTGTTTTGTCTTTGCAATAGGAAGACGGACAAAGGAGGGAGTAAAGTATCAGTACGGAAAATAGAAAAAGAATAGCGGAGGAACATGGGATTCGCGATTTTTCGATAGAAGCCGGTAAGGCGCTCTTTCATCCTGTACGAATCGACGCATGCGAACTTCCGGGAAATATTCTGATGGCGCCGATGGCGGGGGTAACGGATCTTCCCTACCGCCTCCTTTGCAAAGAAATGGGAGTGAGTCTTTCCTGTACGGAGATGGTTTCCGCGAAGGCGATTCTTTATGGAAATAAAAATACGGATTCTCTTCTGGAAAAAGGAGGGGAGACCGGTCTTCGGGCAGTGCAGCTTTTCGGGGCAGATCCGGAAATTATGGCGGAGATGGCAAAGCGCGTGGAAGACGATTTCGATATCCTGGATGTCAATATGGGGTGTCCGGTGCCGAAGGTGGTAAGAAATCATGAGGGTTCCGCCCTTATGGAAGACTTGCCCCTTGCCGAGAAGATACTGAGCCGCATGGTACAGGCGGTGGATAAGCCGGTCACCGTAAAATGCAGACTCGGTTTTACGGATTCCCATATTAATGTTTTAGAGTTTGCACGCTGTGCGGAAAGTGCCGGTGTTTCCGCCATTGTCATTCATGGAAGAACAAGAGAGCAGTACTATCGTGGAAAGGCAAACTGGGAATGGATTCGAAGGGCGAAGGAAGTCGTGCAGATTCCTGTTTTTGGAAATGGAGACATTTTCACGGAGGAAGACGCGGAGGCGATGCTCCTCTCTACCGGAGCGGATGGAATCGCACTCGCTCGAGGTATCCAGGGGAATCCCTTTCTTATTAGAAGGATTCGGGAGTATCTTGGCAGGGGAGAGAAGCTTCCGCCGATTACGAAAGAGGAGCGGAAGGAAATGATGCTTCGGCACCTTTCTCTTATGCAGGAAATCAAAGGGGAACATCTTGCCCTTCTGGAGATGCGGAAGCACCTTTTCCTGGTACATGGAGGGAATGCTGGGCAGTGCGGCTTGAGCGAAAGAAGCTGAATCAGGAGCAGGAACTTTCTGCCGTCTACGAAATGGTGCGGGAACTGTAGAAATGGATTGACTTATTGGAACCTCGTTGATAAAATAGCACTGTATTGAAAAGAAACGGCTTCCGGCAGTCCGGGAGCCGTATTCTTAACGAGTATGGCAGACTGTATATATAGAGTGCGCGAGTTATTCAAGCTCTTTTTCCCGCTTCGGGAAAAGAGGCATAGTGGCTTTCACTACAAGGATAGGAAGAGCGCATTTTACATATATTTATAAAAAAATAAAAAAAGAAAGTAAATTAAAAGAAAGGGCGGATATTAATTGTGGCAGAAGAAAAGAAGAATCTCCTTACAAGAGCGGGATTAAATAAGCTGGAGAAGGAGCTACACGACTTAAAAAGTTAACAGAAGACAGGAAATTGCGGGGAAGATTAAGGAAGCCAGAGAACAGGGCGACTTGTCGGAGAACGCAGAGTACGATGCGGCGAAGGACGAGCAGAGAGAGATTGAAGAGCGAATCGTCGCCATTGAAACCCTCTTAAAGAACGCGGAAGTGGTGGATGATGCCGAAGAAGGGACGATTAACATCGGCTGCAAGGTCAAGCTCTATGACAAGGAGTTTGATGAAGAAGTAGAATATCATATCGTGGGCTCTACAGAAGCGAATTCCTTGCAGGGAAAGATTTCGAATGAGTCTCCGGTGGGAATGGCGCTTCTCCATCACAGAGCGGGTGATACGGTAAAAGTGGAGACCCAGGCAGGAGATATGGAGTACAAGGTGCTGTCTGTGGAGCGTTCCGGAGAGGAATAAACTTTTTTAAGCGTTTCATTGTGGAAAATTAAAAATAGAGCATGAAGGAAAGGATGAACCATGGGCGAGAACGAGATGCGGAACACGAATGCACAGGATATGAACCATATTTTGAAGGCAAGATATGACAAATTGAAAGAATTGCAGGAAGCGCAGACGGACCCCTTTGTGATTACAACAGCGAAGCAGACCCATCATTCAGAGGAGATTAAATCCCATTTTTTTCCGATTTGGAAAATAAAGAAGTTGTCATAGCCGGACGTGTTATGGCAAAGCGTGTCATGGGAAAAGCCGGCTTCCTTCATGTACAGGACCGAGATGGAAAGATTCAGGTTTATGTGAGTCGGGAAAGTCTCGGAGAAGAGGAATACAAGGCCTATAAGAAACTGGATATCGGAGATATCGTAGAAGTTTCCGGTTATGTCTTTAAGACGCAGACAGGGGAAATCTCGATTCACGGGGAGAAGATTGTCTTACTTTCCAAGTCTCTCTATCCGCTTCCGGAAAAGTTCCACGGTTTGCAGGATACGGATACCCGTTATCGCCAGCGTTATGTAGACCTGATTATGAATGAGGATAGCCGTACCGTTTTCATGAAGCGTTCAGAGATTCTTCGGGAAATCCGGAACTTCCTTGCCGGAAGAGATTTCCTGGAGGTAGAGACACCGATGCTGGTGGAAAATGCAGGCGGAGCGGCAGCCCGTCCCTTTGAAACCCATTACAATGCTTTAAATGAGGACGTAAAGCTTCGTATTTCCCTGGAGCTTTACTTGAAGCGTCTGATTATCGGCGGTATGGAGCGCGTATATGAAATCGGAAGAGTATTCCGGAACGAGGGAATTGATACCCGTCATAACCCGGAGTTTACCCTGATGGAGCTCTATCAGGCTTATACCGACTACAACGGGATGATGGAGCTGACCGAGTCCATGTTCCGGTATCTTGCGGAAAAGGTTTGCGGAACGCTGCACATCAGCTATCAGGGAACCCCTATTGATTTGGAGAGTCCTTTCCGTCGCCTCACGATGACCGAGGCGATCAAGGAGTATGCCGGCATTGATTTTGATAAAGTGACAAGCCTTGAAGAAGCAAGAGCCCTTGCGAAAGAAAAGGAGATTGCTTTTGAGGAGCGTCACGGTATCGGCGATATCGAGAATCTTTTCTTTGAAGAGTTCTGCGAGGAGAAGCTGATTCAGCCGACTTTTATCATGGATCACCCCTTATCCATTTCTCCGCTCACAAAGAAGAAGCCGAGCGACCCGACGAAGGTAGAGCGTTTCGAACTTTTCATCTACGGAAGAGAAATGGCAAATGCTTATTCCGAACTGAATGATCCGATTGATCAGAGAGAGCGGTTCAAGGCACAGGATGCTTTGGCTGATGCGGGAGATGAGGAAGCGAACCACACCGACGAAGACTTTCTTCACGCTATGGAGATTGGAATGCCGCCAACGGGCGGAATCGGCTACGGAATCGACCGTCTGGTCATGCTTCTTACCGATGCGGCCTCCATCCGTGATGTACTCCTCTTCCCCACAATGAAGCCCCTCGAGAAGAAAGAGGGTGAAGGAAAGAAGAGCGTTGAAGACGAATCCGGAAGCATCGGAAATGCGAACAACGGTTTCTTTACGCCGAATAACAAGATTGATTTTAGCAATGTAAAGATTGAGCCGCTTTTCGAAGAACAGGTTGACTTTGAGACCTTTAGTAAGTCCGACTTCCGTGCGGTAAAGGTAAAGGATTGTGTCGCAGTGCCAAAGTCAAAGAAGCTTCTTCAATTTACTTTGGATGATGGCTCAGGCAAAGATAGAACAATTCTTTCCGGAATTCATGCATACTATGAGCCGGAAGAGCTGATTGAAAGACCTTGATTGCGATCACCAATCTTCCTCCAAGAGCTATGATGGGCGTAGAATCCTGCGGTATGTTACTTTCCGCCATTAACCAGAAGAAGGATAGTGATGAGGAAGAGTTGCACCTCTTGATGGTAGATAACCACATCCCGGCAGGAGCGAAGTTGTATTAGTGTTTTGTTTATTGTTAAAATATTTTAAGATAAAGAGATTATAGTTCTATAGCGGATGAAGTTCACTTCATCCGCTATTTTATATAAAAAGAATTGATTTGAAAAGTCTTGTTTGACACCATGTGCTATTATAAACTTAGTAAGCGAATATTGATAATAGGTTTTGCTTTTGGGAAATGTATATTATTACGGAAATGAAAGATATGCTAAAATTGCGGAATTATACACAAAAATTGCTTGTTTAATAGGATGAATTTTGTATATTTGATTATACCGATTCTTTGTTGTGGTTTTTATACTGCTATACAGTTGACTTTTGCCAATAATGGTTGAGAAGTTTATTGATATAATTGCATATGGTGGTTCAGAAGGGGAAACAATCATTTATATGTATTCGGGGTTAATTCTTTTTCTAGTAGTTGTAAAACTGTTAAAAGGCTACTCAGAAAAAGAGGCGGCCCTCAAAATAACAGATAAAATAAGATATAAATTATTAGAAAAAAAGCTTATTAAAGGGACAAGTGTTTTATAATCGTTATTCAGTAGGCGACATATTAGAGGTTGTAGAAAAGGATATAGATATAATAGATGGATTTATAGTTAATACAATCATTCCTGTGCTTGTTGATTTATTTACTTTGATTGGCATTTTTTTATTTTTCTTTATAAAAAAACGTTTATTTAGGTATGGGTAGTGTATTAATAATAATTGCTGTGAGCATAATGATTTATTTTTGTTCAGAAACAACAATCAGATGCTATATTGAAAGAGAGAGAACAAGCAACTAGAGTTACATCGTTTATAGGTGAAATAATAACAATAAAAAGAAATAAATGTTATGAAGGCTAGCAACGAAGTTGTTGCCCGAATGGATAAAGTATTTGAAAAAAATTGAAAAGAATATAAAGTAAAAAAACAAAATTATCTTTATCGCATTTGGACATGTACATTGGTTGCAATATTGGTGGTGAATGTTATTTCTTTTTTGTTGGAGGAGGATTTTTTTATTCAAAAAGAATTATAAAGCTTTGGATTTGTTTATGTCATATATAGTTATGGAAACATGCTTAAAAAGTCCATTAGAGAATATGCAAAATTATATACAGAGTTATATGATGGCCAAGGAGAGTATAGGAAGGATAAATGATATTATTAGTTTTGATGACGAAATTAGTAAGGGGCATTTGTGCTAGAGAAAAAAATATCATCTATAAAGGTTGAAAAATGTGTTCCATAAATTTGGGAATGATTATGCCCTGCAAAACATCAATTTTGAGATTGGAAATGCAGAAAAAAATTAGGCATATTTGGAGGGTCTGGATCAGGTAAATCAACATTGTGTAAGATATTATGTAAACTATATGAAATACAAGAAGGAAATGTGTTTATTAATGATGTAAACATTAAAAGAAATATATACGGAAAAATTTAAGAAAAGCATATTGGATATTTGACTGCTGGGGAACAAATTTTTAAAGCTTCTCTGAAAGATAATTTAGATATGTTTTTCAAATCTTGATTTTGAAACAGTACTTTCAATTATTAAAGATAATGGTCTAGAGTTTTTTCTTGGGGATAAATAAAAGTGATGATATATGTGAGAAGTTAAACAGTGAGCTTGATAAAGATAAATTATCATCAGGGCAAAAAGCAATTAATAAATCTTATTAGACTATTTTTCCGAGAAGGATTTTGTTATTTTTGATGAGGCTGCTGCTAGCATCAGTGAAGACATAGAAAAAGAATACTTTTGAATTGTTAGATAAGATATCGAAAAAAACATATATTGATTATTATTACACACAATGTTGAACGTTTGGAAAAATGTGACAAGATATTAATGCTAAATAATGGAAACGTGCAAGAATATGGATTGAGAAGTGTTTTGGAAAAAGATCCCAATTCATATTATTACAAGTATTCTAGAAGAATTGCAATTAATTCATAAGGATTTATTTGATTGTAGAAGGAGGTATGGTTTATTGTTAACACCATATAAGGACAATGTTAAGTAATCTAAAAACGATATTAAAGATAAATTACAAATTATTTAGTATAAAAACCTATATTGTTTATAGGTTATTTTTATAATGATTTTTAATATGGACGGTTTCTCCTTTATCACATCTTATATAATTGGAAATATGTTCGACATTCTTGAGAAAGAAATGATGAGGGATTATTATTTTTTTAACAATTATTCTGTTTGGAATAAATATGTTCTCAATATACATAATGAAAAAGCAGGGATTATAGATGCCTTAATCTCTTTTTGTTAGTAAATCAATCAAAGAAAACATAGTAAAACAATTGGTTAAATCAGATAAAAATATTAACATTGGAGAAATATTAGATATTATTTCATGATATTGAAATAATGGAATATATGTTGCTGACACAGTTAGAATTGCTGAGTCAGTGCTTATTTGTAATAAGTTCAACAATTGTATTGATATATATAAACTTCACGATAACCATGTTTATAATAATACCTTTAATCATTGTCAGTGTATTGTATTGGATGTGGTGTAACATATATAAGAAAAAAATATATGAAGGCACGGAAAGAAAGCATTAATTATTCTATCAGATTGGCAGAGTTCGTGAATAATAGAGAATCAATACAATTTTGGGGAAATAATAAAATTTTTAGCGAATTTCAAAGAGTGAATAAAAATAAAAAAATCAAGTATTGATGGATAAAGTTAAACAAAAACATTTTGATGGATACCGTTACAGAATTCATTAAGCATGCAGGAATTATTCTGATTCTGTTATTTTATTTATCTAATCATAATAATACTAATTTGACTGTTGGTAATATTATTCTTTTCATTTCCTATATTGGTTATGCTGGGGCATTTTTACAGTTATTTAATACAACTGCGAGCATTATTATAGGGCGGCGAGAATGCATTGGAAAGAATATCAGAAGTTATTAATTGTAGCTTTGAAAAAAACTATAAATCTGTTAATTAGTAAAGTTGAAAAATGATACAGTAAACGAGGGGATGAATTTCCAAGCTAATAATCAAAAGGATTTAGATTATCTGAAAAAGGATCGATTTCATGACATTATTTTTAAATGCTGGAGATATGTTCGGAATAACAGGTGATACAGGTAGTGGAAAGACAAAATTTGTGGATTCTATCATGGGATATTCAGATTATGAAGGATTGGTATCTTTTGATGGAAATGATAATGGAAAAATAGGCTATGTTTCACAGGAAATTCATTTGTTTGATGCTTCTGTTGAAGATAATATAACGATATTCAAGAAGATGGACAAAGATAAATATGACGAAGTTTGTTATATCGCAAATATAGATGATGCGACGATGCATGATTCGTCAAATATTGGAATAAATGGAAAAGAATTATCGGAAGGACAAAGACAGAGAGTTGCAATGTAAGAGCACTTTATAACAATAATGGCATTGTTATATTGGATGATGCATTTGCGTATTTGGATAAAGACAATAGGAAAAGTATAATAAATAAGATATCTCAATGCAAGAATATTCTAGTCATTTTTGTGACAGGCGATACACAATTACTAAATAAGGCGAATGTTATTATGGCTATGAATGGTATGAAAATGAATTTTATTTCTGGACAAAAACTACTATGCTAAAGTAGTAAATCTTCTGGAGCAGCGTATACCTGAAATTGATAAGTGTATATTGAGGGAGTTTGAATTATAAAACATATTTGATTATAGGGATTATATTTATGGGATTCCTTGTGAGGTATTTCGAAAATGATAATGCATGATTGGAATAACGAAAAAGAGAACGTGATTCTTCTGATTCATCCGATGCTTTCATCGGCAAACGGCATGAAGACATTTATCGCTGACATCATTGGAGAGGAATACCGTTATCTCGCACCGGATCTCTCGCGCACGGCGATGCAGAGAAGGATACTTATAAAAGTGCTGCTGACGAGGCAAAACAGATCCATGAGTATTTGGCTGTGAAAAATATCACGGAGCTCTCACTCGGATATGGGGCTTCACTGGGCGGGGTGGTTCTCCTACAGCTTCTCAAATATGATGATATTGCATTCAACCATCTGTTTTTGAGGGAAGCAGTTTCTACACGAACGCAAAAGATGATGGAGTGGATTTTCCGTACGGTGTTTCTGCATAAACATAAGAAAGCTGTCGCAGACCCGGAGCTTAGTGTGAAGAAGATGTCCTCCATGTTTGGAGAAGAGGCTGCCCGCTTCTGGCAAAACATTTTTATTGCAATGAATGAGGAGAGCATCCGAAACATCGTTCACGACTGTGCATTCGTGGAACTGCCGTCGCTTTCCGATGATGTTCAGCGGAAATGCATCTTTGCGTACGGAGATAAGGATTTTCGATTATAAGAAAGCAAAGAAGATGATTCCCAAGATCTATCCGCTCGCCCAAATAAAGGTATGGGAAGGCTACGACCATTGCCGGAAGATGACGAAAGACAAGAACAATTACTGCCGGGAACTTGAAAAATGTATTCAGGAATAATAAGCAACAAAACGCCTGACTATCAACTCGATGATTAGGCGTTAATCTTTTCCTATGAAGAATCTTCCCGGGAGCAGCCGGAACGTCCGCAGGAGTCTCCGGTTAATTTTCAGTTTAGAGTTAAAAAGGTATAAATCGATAGAGTTAAAAGGTATAAATCGATAGGTTCTTGACTTGGTATATATTGAGATATATGTTTAGTGCATATTACAAGGAAGGTGATCTCAAATGATGACTGCAAAGGTTTTTTAAAAATGGAAGAAGCCAGGCAATCCGACTTCCTAAGGAGTGTCGATTTTCATCAGATGAGGTAGTAGTGAATAAGATAGGGGATATTGTTATTTTGCTTCCAAAACAGAATAAGTGGGATTCGTTTATGAGAGCAGTAGATATGTTTTCGGATGATTTCATGGCGGACGGAAGAGCAAGAGATATAGTGCAGGAGCATGAAGCGATATGATGTAAATGCTTGGTATAAACATCTCTATTTATGGATACTAAAGAGGTAATCAATATGTTTGTATTTTTTTATGTATCGATTCCATGATGGTTTTGCTCTATTTGATTATAGGTATTCTATTTATTAGATCGAACGGCAGAGCAATTCGATATTTAACTGGACATGATCTTGACGAAAATATATCCAATAAAAAGCAAAGAACTATGCATCATTTGTGGTAAGCAAATTATGAAATGGAGCCTATGTTTCATTATAGGGTTTGCGATAGATTTGCTTTTGGGTTGGAGTCGGTCTTATATTAGCGGCTATTCTGAATACTGTTCTAATAATTAGATTAATGGTATTAAGAGATCATTTTTGAAAAAGGTAAATAATCTGTTTATCAAAAAAATCTACCGGCTCTTAGGCTGGTAGATTTTTCTTATCTGGTTTTATTCTTCCTACAACTATCCAGTAATATGAGGTATAAATGGTCAAAAGTCTGTCATAAATAATCATATAAATATTATTGAAAATATGACAAAAAGAAGAGTATATTATTTCTAGGTGATTTTGTAGCAGGAGGGGAAAATGGAACAGAAGGAACTTCATCTTCGATTAAAAGAAACTTAGAAAAAGATTGCAAATTAACCCAAGAACAGATGGCAAAATACCTTGGTGTGGATCAAACATTAATAACAAAACTTGAAAATGGAACAAGAGCTATGAGTGTTACCATGATGGATCAATTATGCAGTCTTTTTGGCTGTACGGAAGCATATCTTTTGGGGCAGAGCGATGTCTATATTTCGCTTAATTTTTGCTTTTTAGAGCAAATAGCATTCAGGGAGAAGATTTGCAAAAGCATAGCAGCCGTAAACAAAATTGCAATGAATATTCGATATATGAATGAGAAACTTAAAGAGGAATAGGATGAAGACAGCACAAGAATTAAATTCACTTGCATTGGAAACAAGGCGTATTTTAGGGGAAGACAGTTATTCTCCCATCGACATTTTTGCTGTTGTCAATGGATGGAAAGAAAAGAAGATTACCATAGTAAAGTATCCTCTTTCACAGAGAATCAGCGGAATGTGTACCAAGCTGGATGAAGATATTATTATCTGTATTAATTCAACAACGTCTTATGGAAGACAACGCTTTACTTTAGCCCATGAACTATACCATATACTCTATGAGACTATAGATGGAAGAGTTGTTTGTGATATGCATATGGGAGATGATAAAACAGATTCTGAAAAAGAAGCGGATATGTTTGCCGGATATTTGCTTATGCCATATGATACCTTGTTTCAGTATGCAAAAAAGTTTGATGGATGGACTTTAAATAAAATTATAGATTTAGAGCAACTGTACATGATTAGTCATATGGCTCTTTTATTTCGTCTTGAAAAGGATGGATTTGTATCGGCGAATTCCATGTCTCCATTCAAAGATATCAAAATTTCCCGTGAAGCTGCAAAACTAGGATATGGTAAAGAACTCTATCTTCCTTCACTAGAAGGAAAACAGTATTTTACTACAGGGGAATATGTGAGAAAGGTGGAAAAACTCTCGGAGATGGAGTTAATCTCCGAGGGCAAAAAGGAAGAATTATTACTGGATGGATTCAGAGCGGATATTGTTTTTAACTTGGATGAAGAGGAAGGATATCCTAATGACTGATGAGTTATTTTTCGATACAGATTGTCTTTCTGCTTTTTTATGGATAAACAATACCAATATTTTACAAAAATTGTACAGCGGGAGAATAGTCTTGCCGGATCCGGTATATCAAGAGTTATCTAATCCATCGATTCCGCATATAAAGCAAAGAGCGGATAAACTGATTAGTACAAATGTTGCAAAGTGTACAGCAGATTGTTACTGGAACGGAAGAATATGATTTATATAGTTCTTTGATTAAGGGTATAAAAGGAGAGAAGCAGATTGGGCGCGGTGAAGCGGCCGGAATTGCATTAACTAAAACGTACAATGGTATTTTGACCAGTAATAATTATAAAGACATTGCTTTATACATTAAAAAGATATCATCTGAAGCATGTAGATACAGGACATATTTTGATGGAAGCGCTGGAAAAACAGATTATTACGGAACTTGAGGAAATACAATTTGGCAGAATATGTTAAACAAAAATAGAAGACTTCCGGAAACAAGTTTTACGGAATATCTAAGAAAAAAATCGTCTTAGTAAAAAAAGTGATTGCTTCAAAGACAAGAAAGATTTTATAGGATGAGGAGACATAAGTTCAGGTACACCTGTATTGCAATGGAAGGGGCGGTGATCTCAGTTCAGAAGCGTGACGAGCTATGAGGAAAGTGGAGTTCGAAAAAAATTTTTATAAAATTGTTTATTATTTTTCCTGGCGACTTTATGAACGGGGAATATTTTTTTATGATTTCGTGTTGTGTATTCTTCATAAAAGCATTCTTACTGAATTTTTTTAGCCTTTTTAGGCTATGATTTTCAGACAGAATTTGAAAACTTAACAGAAAAACAGATAAAATTGTGATTGTAAAAGCCTAAATAGGCATGAATTTTCAATAAAATGGAGCAGTTTTTATGGAAATTAAGCGTGATAGCTACCTTAAGCAGTTGATTTCCTATCGTTTTGACGGATTAGTGAAAGTCATTACCGGAATCAAAAAGATGCGGTAAATCCTATCTTCTAAAAAAATATACCGAGATTACCTAATTGAGAATGGTGTAAAAGAAGAACAGATTATTACGATTGAGCTTGACCTTGCGAAAGATATTCAATATCGCAATCCGATTATTCTTTCATCCTTCGTAAGAGAGAAAGTGGAAAAGAGCAAAGAGGAGTATTATCTTTTTGTTGATGAAATTCAAAATGTCCGATGAGGTAGCTAATCCATATAATCCGGATGGTAAGAAAATTACTTTTTACGATGCTCTTAACGATTTGAGAGCTTTATCGAATTTAGATGTTTATGTGACAGGAAGCAATTCAAAAATGCTTTCCAGTGATATTCTTACTGAATTTAGAGGACGAAGTGATGAAATAAGAGTACACCCGCTTAGCTTTGCGGAATATTATTCTTTTGTTGGCGGGGACAAAAACGAAGCGTTTGATGAATATGCATTTTATGGCGGAATGCCGCTTATCCTGTCAAGACCTAATGATACGGCCAAGATGAATTATCTGAAATCCCTTTTCTCAGAAGTGTATATTAAAGACATTGTTGAACGCAAGAGAATTGAAAGACAAGATGTACTGGAACAGATATTAGATTTGCTTTTGTTCTTCGGTTGGTTCATTAACAAATCCGACTAAAAATTGCCAATACTTTGAAGTCAAAGCAAGGGGAGTATATCTGCTAATACAATTAGGGCATATATCGGACATTTGGAAGATGCGTTCCTTTTTTCAGAAAGTCAGCGATATGACGTAAAAGGAAAATCCTATTTTGACTCGCCAAATAAATATTACTGTGAGGATATTGGGCTTAGAAATGCAAGAATAGGATTCCGCCAGCAGGAAATGACACATATCATGGAGAATATCATATATAATGAGTTGCATATCCGGCAGTTTTCTGTCGATGTTGGTGTTGTTTATGCAAGGACACTAAGCGAAAAGGGGAATTCCATTCGTACTCCAAGGGAAATTGATTTTGTCGTAAATACAGGAGGAAAACGAATCTATATCCAGTCGGCGTATGCGATGCCTACGGATGAAAAAGCGGAAGCAGAACTTAGACCATTTTCGCTTACGGGAGATTCCTTCCCTAAAATTGTGGTAAGGAAAGATATTGGAAAACGCTGGTATGATGATCACGGTATTTTGAATATCAATGTAATTGATTTTCTTTTAGATAAGGAATTGATTTAAAAAGTATATTGTGCATACGTAATGAATGATTCGCTCATGAAATGTGAATTATGAATTGAAAAAAACGCTCATGTTTTGTGAATAATAAGAAAAAGTTTTACGAAGAAATTATGCTTTATAGCGGATGAAGTGAACTTCATCCGCTATTTTTATCCGAAAAAAATCATAGATATGCGATTTTTTTCCTAAGGATATTTTAAGCGTCAAGAAAAATATAAAGGCAGCAAGAAAAATAGTTGACATTCAAACTAAGCGATATTATAAACATAACTGATAACTAAATTATCGATAACATGATTATCAAACTAAGTTCATTTACTAAACAGCAAATAGGAAGGAGAGAGTATATGTCAAACCGCGATACCAGTATTGATCCGAGGCTTTTGGAAAGTGCTCGTAAAGAGTTCATGGAAAAGGGATTTATAAAAGCCGAACTGAAAACAATCTGTGAGAATGCAAAGATTACAACAGGAGCGGTTTATAAACGATACAAAGGTAAGGAAGAACTGTTTAGTGCCGTTGTCGAAGAAGCGGTAGCAACTTTAGACCGTTTTGTTTCGGAACGAACGGACGTGGACTTTTTCCTCTATGAGTGATGAAGAAGTAAGAAATACATGGATTATGAATGAGAAATACATCTTAGATGTGTTCCGAATCCTATGGGATATTCGAGAAGAATTTGTATTATTTTTAGAAAAATCCGCCGGAACAGTGCATGAAAACTTCGGGCATGATTTTGCTTATCGCATGACACATGCCTATAAGCAATATTATGAAGAGGCAAAAAAGAGAAATATTGCGAAAGCGGAGATTTCGGATCAGGAAATGCACGTTCTCTGTACGGTATTCTGGACCTCTATTTATGAGCCTTTCATTCATAAGATGTCTTGGAAAGAAATCGAAGAGCATTGCAAAGTTCTATGCAGATTCCTGGATTGGAAAAAGGCAGTAGGAATCATGGATTAGTCTATTTGGGTCGTCGAGAGACGGCTTAAAAACGAGATATCGCACGCTTTGCGAGCGATACTCGTTATGAATAAACACTATAGGTTAGCTAAAACTAATTAAAAAAGGAGAGCGGAATGTTTAAAAAAGTAGCTCCCTATATGGGAGAATACAAGAAATACACGATCCGAGCGGTCATCATGATGTGTATTGGGATTGTGGCAAAAACGATGCCTTATTTTTTCCTGTATCAGATAATTTCCCCTTTAACAAAAGGGCAATCAATCAGTTTGGGATATCTGATGCTCAGGGTACTCGGGGTACTTTTGTCGGAGATGATTTATTCTTTTGCCTATGTGAAAGGACTGATATTTTCCCATATCAGTGCATACAATACCCTGAAAAATTTAAGAATATCTCTACAGGGGAAACTGGAAAAGCAGTCTCTCGGAAATATAGAGAGCCTTGGAACAGGTCGCATAAAAAAGGTATTTACAGAAGATATTGATATGATTGAGCTTTTACTTGCTCATGCCATTCCGGAAGGAATTGCCAATATTTCGATTCCGCTTGCCATCCTCATTTTGATGTTTGTAGTGGATTACCGCTTAGCTTTGCTTTCCTTTATTCCTATCCTCGTAGGAATCTTTGCCATGGGCATGATGATGAAGCAGGGCAATTCGAAAATGGATGCTTACTATGAATCCGCTGCCGTGATGAATAACACCATTATTGAATATGTAAATGGAATGGAAGTGGTGAAGGTATTCAATAAGGGACGGCGATTCCTATAAAAGATTCGGAGAAGTCGTTAAAAACTACAGAGATTTTACCCTTTTATGGTACAGAGCTTGTTGGCCCTGGATGGCGATGTATTCCAGTATTTTGCCGTGTCTCGCCCTTCTCATCCTTCCGGTAGGCGCTTTCTGGGTTATCAGCGGAAGTCTTGCTTTAGATAAACTGATTTTTAGTGCTTTGTATGTCTTTTCGCAGTCGGTCCGTCTTTTTATGAAGGCGATGCATTTTGCAGGAAAATTTTTCCGCAGCTGAATTATAAAATCGCAGAGCTGGAACATCTTATGGATAAACCGGCGCTTCAAGAGGGAAGTGCAAGTTTTAGCGGAATGAATAGGGATGTTCAGTTTGAAAATGTTCGATTCGCTTATGGAGAGAAAGAGGTTCTGCATGGGGTAAGTCTGGAACTTACGCAGGGAACAACAACCGCTCTTGTGGGAGAATCGGGAAGCGGAAAGTCTACACTGGCTAAGCTTTTAGTGCATTATTATGACTTAAGTGACGGGAAAATCCGGATTGGAGGACAGGATATCACGGATTTGTCTCTGGAAGCGCTGAATAATGAGGTCTCTTATGTTGCGCAGGAGCAATTTTTATTTAATACAACGCTTTATGAAAATATCCTTATCGGAAAGCCCGAGGCAAAAGAGAAGAGGTACTGAAAGCGGCAAGTAGAGCGCAGTGTGATGAATTTCTGAAGAGACTTCCGGATGGAATAGAGACCATGGCGGGAGACGGCGGAAAGCAACTGTCAGGTGGGGAGCGACAGAGAATTTCCTTGGCACGTGCGATTTTGAAGGATGCGCCGATTGTGGTTTTGGACGAGGCTACCGCCTTTATGGATCCTGAAAATGAAGAAAAATTAAATGCTGCTCTTGATGAAATCACAAAGAATAAAACGGTGCTTGTGATTGCGCACAGACTTTCCACGGTGAAAAATGCGGATAAAATTTGCGTGATAAAAGAAGGAAAGTGTATCGCAGCCGATAAGCATGAGAAGCTCCTGGAAGAATGTCCGGAGTATAAGAAATTCTGGGATGCCTCTGTAAGTGCAAGCACATGGAAGATTAAGGGAGGAGAAAAAGCATGCTAAAGATACTGCATAGAATCGTTTGTATGACAGGAAAATACAGTTCCCGAATCAGAGCTTCGTATATTACTTCTTTTATTAAGGGAATTATGATGAAGGCACCGTTAATCTTCAGTTTTATTGCCATCAGTCTGTTTATGAAGGGGCAAATGCAGGAAAAAGATATGTCTTTATCTTGGAAGCGGTCTTGTTCTTTGCATTGCAGTGGAAGCGGTTTTTGAGCATATCACGAATGTTCTTCAATCTGCAACAGGATATGAAGTGTTTGCGGATATGCGAATGAGACTGGGAGATCATCTCCGGAAACTTCCGATGGGATACTTTACAGAAGGAAATATGGGTAAAATCAGCACAGTTCTATGTACAGACATGGTGTTTATTGAAGAGTGCTGTATGACTGTTTTATCGGAGCTGGTGACTTTTATGATTTCCCAAGGTCTTATGACGCTCATGATGTTTGCCATGGATGTACGATTAGGGATAGCTGCTCTGACAGTGATTATCGCCTTTGTCATCGTTGGAAATTGTATGATGAAAACGACCCTTGCGCATTCCAGGACGAAGCAGGAGGGAAGTGAATCGCTTACGGAAGAGGTTTTGGATTTTGCCGAAGGAATAGGGATTATCAAGTCCTTTAATATGCTTGGAGAAAAATCTAAAAGTCTTTCCGTCGAGTTTGAGAAAAGTTGTAGGGAAAGTATTGATTTTGAGAAAAGTTATGGGCCCTGGGCGAGAGCCTTATACCTTACCTACGGGATTGGTACCTCCTTCATGCTTGCTGTAGCAGGCCTCTTATATGCGAAGGGAGAAATGGCGCCGGACTATATGGTGGGAATGGTGTTGTTCTTATTTGATCTCTTTATTTCCATAGAGAGCTATTATGGTCAAATTACCAGACTTACGGTAACAGCGGCCTCTTTAGACAGAATAGAAGAGGTCTTTGAAGCGGAAGAACTGAAAGACGTCGGTGATCAGGAGTTTTCTGAAAGTACAAAGGAGACAGAAAAGGATTCGCTTGTGGGAGTACAGCGATGTAAGTTTTGGCTATACAGGAAAGAATGTGCTGAATCATATCTCCTTTAGCATGAAAAAGGGGGAAATGACGGCTCTTGTAGGACCGTCAGGTAGTGGAAAATCTACCATTGCCTCTCTTCTTGCCAGATTTTGGGACATCAAGGAGGGGACGATTAAGCTTAACGGCAAAGACATCAAAAATATTTCCTTGGGAAGATTGATGGATCAAATCAGCATGGTGTTCCAGAGGGTTTATCTTTTTAAGGACACAATCTATAACAATATTGCAATGGGAAGACCGAGTGCCACAAGGGAAGAAGTAGTGGAGGCGGCAAAGAAGGCCAGATGTTATGACTTGATTCTGTCTCTTCCGGAAGGATTTGATACGGTAATCGGGGAAGGCGGCGCCTCCCTTTCCGGCGGAGAGAAGCAAAGAATTTCCATTGCCAGATGTATACTGAAGGACTCGCCCATCGTTATTTTAGATGAAGCAACAGCAAGTGTGGATGCGGATAATGAACGGGCTATACAGGAGGCGATTTCGGAACTCTGCAAGAATAAGACGCTTCTAGTCATTGCCCACAGATTAAAGACCATAAAGGACGCGAATCAAATTCTTGTTGTATCGGACGGAAGAATTATAGAGCGCGGAAATCACGATAAACTCATGAAAGAAGACGGTATTTACGCACGGATGGTCTCCGTACAGGCGTCTTAAAAAGGAAAAATGAGAAGAAGATGACGTCGAGAGCGTCTTATCCTACTCAGAATAATCATAGCCCGTCGTTTGCCGGAGTCATGGTAATAGCCTCTGTGCGAGAATGCACAGAGGCTATTATATAGTTCGTGGCTGGATGTAGGCTACAGGTCGTGCCTAGTTTTCCGTTTGTTAGCTTCTTTATATACCTGCTCGTCTGCGCGTGCGGAAATAACGATGATTTTCATCACAGTATCTGTGTATTCGACTTTATAGACGACTCGGATGCCGATATCCCGGAATTTAATCTTCAGCAGGTTTGTGAGATTGGTTCCACTTTTATTTCCGAGAGGTTTCCCATAACCGCCTTGTTGAACGGGGAGTGGGTTCTCACTTACCTTATCAATTCCCTTTGAGGACGATAATCTGAGCGCTTCGATCCAGCTTTTTCAGATCCTTTTTAGCCTCTTCCAAATATTCAATCTGCCACCTCATTCCATCACCACATCCCCGGCAGCAGCAAGATCCGCCTCGCTGATATTAAGCTCAGACATCAGCTCTTCACGGGAAGACGTGGAAGAAGAATCTTCTTTCAGGCGTCTTGTTGCCTCAAGGAGCAAAGTATAGTCTTCTTCGATTTCACTGAGACGTTGGAATTCAGAAGGAGACAGGATAACAGCCGCAGGCTGGTTGTTTTTTAATACGATGAGCTGGTTTTCGCTATGAAGACGATCAAAAATTCTGGAAGCCTGACCGCGGTTAAACTGCGTAATAGGAACAAGACTGTCGAGAATATCTGCTGTATATGCCATAGGAATTACCTCCATTTTGCTCTAGTATAGGCATGATATAGACAAGAATCAAGTAAAACATTATTAAATAACGATAAAAAAAGTAATTACAATAAATCGATATTATGTGCATTGCCTAAATCAAGACACTTGCTTTTTCTTCCATCATTATCCGGATATCAGACGTGGAATTCAGTTTTTCAAAAACAATATTGAATAGGAAGACCGGGACTCCCGGAAAGGGAGTTCTTTTTCATTTTTTTGTAAAAATGATACTGATAATTGTGTGATATAACGCTTTGTGGGTTTCTATATGAAAAAAATGCAGATTGGAACAAAAACCATATAGATACATAAATGGGGTTGATTTTGCAAATGGGGATTAGGGTTAAAAATGTACTTTAGTGAATGGGGATTTGCGTCAAAAATGCACTTTTACGAATGGGGATTTGCGCTGAATTTAGCTTTCTTTAAGTGGGGATTTGCTTAAAAGACGCGTTTTACTTATATGAGCAAAAGAGACAGGGCAACAAAAAACAGAAAGCAGGAATACATGTCATTGCATGGTCAATTGTTTTGTGATTTTTCTGGATGAAAATAATGCAGATTGGAACAAAAAAATCGTATAAACATCTTGATTGAAGTTCAATTTAGAATATAATCTGTTTTTATAGATGAAAAAAATGTTCCAATCTGCAAAAAAATCATGGAGATAGATATGCTACCAAGAAAACAATATGTTAATGAGCTGATGAGATTAAAAAAGAGAACGGAAGAGTTAAGATTATTACCGGTCTTAGACGAAGTGGCAAGTCAGTCCTTCTTTTTGAATTGTTTCGTCAGCAACTCTTAGACGAAGGAGTTGTTCAGGAACAGATTATAGGGATACAGTTAGATGATTTGCGAAATGTGAAATATCGAGATCCACTTCATTTGGATGAATATATTAGAAGCCAAATTACAGATGCAAAAAAGGTTTTTTATGTATTTATCGATGAGATACAGCTGGTTTCCGAAGTAAAGAATCCTTATGTGGACAATCAAGAAGCAAAGATTAGTTTTGTAGATGTGGTTCTGGGGCTCTTGAAGATAAAAAATGTGGATGTCTATGTGACCGGCAGTAACTCTAAAATGCTTTCGTCAGATGTGCTTACACAGTTTAGGGATAGAGGGGATGAGATTAGAGTGTTTCCCCTTTCTTTTGCTGAGTTTTATGATGCTTATGAAGGAGATAAGCGGGAGGCCTGGCAAGAGTATTACACCTATGGCGGAATGCCGATGATTTTGGAAATGGATACGCATGAACGGAAAAGTAAATATCTTCGAGACCTATTTGAAAGAACTTATATTAAGGACATCATGGAGAGAAATAAGATCAAGAACGACGAGGAGGTACTGGCTATACTTCTTGATATCCTGGCATCGGGGATTGGTTCATTGACAAATCCCGGTAAACTGTCCAATACCTTTAAGAGTGAAAGAAATATATCCCTGCACCGGATACCATTGATAGATATTTTGCGTTACTTTGAGGATTCCTATCTGCTTCAAAAAGGCAAAAGCGTTATGATGTGAAGGGAAAAAATATATCAAGACACCGTCCAAATACTATTACACTGACTTAGGGTTACGGAATGCCAGACTTGGATTTAGACAAATCGAGGAAACACATTTGATGGAGAATGTTCTTTATAACGATTTGATACGGCGAGGCTTTTGATGTAGACGTCGAGTCGTAGAGATTGCAACTATGGAAGAGGGCAAAAAGTACGGAAACAGTTAGAAGTGGATTTTGTGCTTAATAGGGAAATGACAGGTACTACATTCAGTCGGCACTAAGCATTGCAGATCCGGAAAAGAAAAAGCAGGAAATCGCATCTCTCCTCAGAATACCGGATTCTTTTAAAAAGATGGTTGTGGTCAAAGATTATTTAAAACCTTGGAAAGATGATAATGGAATCCAGTATGTGGGGATAGAGCATTTCTCAGGGATGAAAAATATCCTTGTGGGATAAAAATAAATTCCGGAATAATTTTCTTGCAAATATTTCAATAGTGAGAATTTACAATCTTTATTAGAATGTAAAGAACAATTTCCGGAGGCTATTGGGAAGAGATATAGCAAATTTTTGAAAAATTGGATTTTGTTCTTTAAAAGAATGGTATTTAAAGAGTGATAGTATCTAATAGAAAAGTCGTTGTTTACTGTTTTTGCACTACTTTTTAGAGTGTGAAGTATTGAATGAGAGGACAGATACTGCACTAACTTAAGGAAGAAAATCCAGGTTGGAGTGTAACAATTAAGAACAAGTTGTTTTATTGGTTTTGTTGTGTGAATATATTTTGCATAATCAGTAAGTATTTATGAACAAACTAAGTAATAAAAGAAAGGTTGTGATGAATTGAACTTGAGACTTATTCAAGAATTTAACGAACAAGAATATGATAAAGCTATGCGATTGCATGAGAATGCTGAAAAAAATAAGAAAAATTTGTTGAAGATTTTTCCTATTGATAGATTAGATAGAATTTTCATTGGAAGAATATCTTGTGAGTAATAAAAGAAGGATTTTGTTATAGATTACAATATGAGTTAAAAGATATGGCATCAATGGGAAACGCGCGACCTGATGTGTTTGGTATATATATTAATGAAAGTGGCCTTTAAATTATCAAGAACGTATAAGAAGAACTTTAGAAATGATTTTAGTAAAAGCCTTTAATGCAATAAAAAGATATCAAGAAATTAATCAGTGATATGAAAAAGAAGACTATGATGCTATTCATAATAATAATCTAAATAGTTTATTTAAGAATAGACTCTTGATTACATATTATCCTGGTAAACTTATTCCAGTAATAGCCAATCCAACCTTAGAAGACTATTGTATTAGACTTGGTTTTAAGGATAATTCAAAGAATATAATTTGCAAAAATCTCTTATTCAAATATTGGAAAAATGAAATTCCAGAATTCTCATCTTGGAGTAACGAAATTTTTATGAGTTTTTTGTGATTGGTTACGTAGGACTAACAAGAAAATCGATGGAGAGAGTCTAAGACATGCATTTGATAAGGACAAAGCCCAGAAGGTTATCACTGAAATTGAAAGTCTTAATTTAAAAAGGTCTAGATAAAGAAGCGATTGTAAAAATGCGTATTAACCAAGGTATATTTAAAGAACGATTGTTACATAGATATAACCATTGCTGCTTGTGCAAAGTTTCAGAGCAAAAACTTTTCTTATTGCAAGTCATATAAAGCCATGGAAAGATAGTGATGAAAATGAACGATTAGATGTTGATAATGGTTTTTTGTTTTGCCCTAATCATGATAAGGCGTTTGATAGAGGCTATATCTCTTTTTGACAATGAGGGAAATATTCTGATTTCAGGGCAACTCGATGATGTTAATAAAAGATTTTTAAATATATATGAGGATATGAAAATAGAATTGACAGATGGAAACAAACAGTATCTTCAATATCATCGTAATAAGTATTCTTTTTAGAATTTGAAACTCAGTAAGAAAGGGAGTAATAAAGGATTTACGGGATCAATAAAAATGGAGAAAAGATGGTCTCCTATGTACTTCCCTTTTAATTTTGTGGATATTATTATCTCGAGTTTTTGTCTTGTAGAAATTCTTATGAGTGACAGCAGAACTACCTCCTCTTTTGGCATGATAGGAGCATCGTGTGAGAGAATTTAAAAGCATATCCGGCCTGTATGACGGCAATTTAGCTTTATCCATAGCGCCGGCCCTCACCCCCAAAGGGATAGAGGAAAATCCCTTGTTTTTTCATGGAGAAATCGTGAATCCTGCGATTATCTCGGGAGGACTTTTGGTCCTTGCGGATATTGTGAGCACCAGATATTTTCAGTATGTGCCTGCTGCGCAGAAGGATCCCGTGCTTTCTGCCCAGGGGGATAGGCTTAGAGCGGAATGCTTTTCGGCTTGTAACGGTGTTTATGCAAGGCTGGATATATTCCAAAGTGCTTTGGATGGAGAAATCCTTTACGGTACTACCAATGTGGATATAGGCGTCAAGCTAAGACAAGCCCTTTGTAAAGTAAGGCAGGGAGATAAATTGAAGTTTCTTATCGGTGAGGAAGGTTGGAAGAGCTTACACAGTAAGAAGCTTTCGGATGGAACCTTGCTTACGGATATCCTGATAGAGCGCCCCGTGCAAATGCCGGATCGCTGGATTCGAGCTTTGGGAAATTGCGCCGTGCTTCATCAAAAAATGAAATACAAATTCCATCTGGAAGGAATGCAGGCAAAGGCCTTTATTGCAGGGCTTCCTCCTGTTACCGGAAAGGAACAATCCGGATGGCTATGCCCCACAAAAACCGGTGCAATCTTAAAGCTTAGGGAAGAAAAAGACAGCGTATATATCAGCGGTCTTCATCGGCTTAGCGGGCTGAAGCGTCTCATGAGCCATGCGAACAGGATTAACTTTTATGCTCCGGAAGGGGCTGCCCCCGGGCAAATGATGATAGAAGTTTGTATGAGCGGTGCAAGCATTACCCTGAGCCTTACGGCGAAGAGCTATGAAGGTTATTCCGGGGAAGGGGCTTTACTGGAGGCACTTTCTAACTTACAGACTTTGGAATGTGCCGACAGAATCGATAACGAATTGAATTTTGAGCCAAAAATTAAACTTGAAAATATCTCTGCATCCCTAGGCTTGGATAAGGAAAATGTTCATGATGCCATGGAACTCCTTGCCGTTTCTGGAAAGCTGGGCTTTGATGTCCATGAAAATGCATTTTTCCATAGAGAGCTTCCGGATGACCCGGATAGAGTCTTAAAGGATAATCCGAGACTTGTGGCGGCAAAAAAGCTTATGGAGGACACCGTCTTTGTGGAAGATTCCCTTTGGTATGTGAAGTCGGGAGAGACCAACTACAGAGTGATTTACCCGGAAACGTCCAAAGTGGAAGAGGCAAAATGCACTTGTACGTGGTATTTAAAGCATCGAAACAGCAGAGGCCCTTGCAAGCACATTTTGGCGGTGAAATTAAGACAGGGAATGTAATTCTAAGCAGGCAAGCAAATAGTCTAAGGACTATAACTTGGCAAGTATAATATAAAGACTGTAAGCCGATAGGGTGACAAGTGGATATCATTCGGCTGGAAAAGTAAATAAAGGAGTTTAACATGGCGAGCAAACTGGAAAGCGCTGTTGCAATCTATCGTTCTTTGGGATACGAGGAAACGGCTTATGAAGATATCTTAAGCCTTGGAATAGGAACGAAGGAAGAGCAAGGGATTGCAAGGGATGGGCTTAAATCCGGGGAATGGGTGCAAATCAAACAATTATCCGAGAACAGCTACGGCTTTGCTCCGGTTATAGATGTTGATCTTAAGAAGCTTGCTGTTTTTGCCGTTCGAATCGGCGTGGAAGCGAAGAGGGCGGCAAATCTTATAGGTCGGGGAGATGAGATTTCGCTTCAGGCAATTATGGACAGAGGCGAGAACTTCGCAATCCATTTCATTTCCGCTGCCGAAAGTGGGAACAGGAGGGCATGGGAGCATTCCCTGTCCGTCCTTGGTATGCTTTGCCTGAAACTGCTGCACAGGATGAAACTCCCTATTCCGGAATCGGTGGAATACATGAAGGACTGGGCAGCAGCTTCCGCAGTGATTTTACTGGGAGCAAAAAAGGATTATCTCTTCGATGATAGCTTTACGCTGGAGAAGGAAGAAATTCTCAGAAGATTTATAGAGCATATCGAAAAGGGAATTTCCCTGAACATGCCCGCAACAGGCCCCTTTCCCGAGTTGCTTTTCTTTGGCGTAGAGAAGCATTTGCTTAGTAAAGAGGCGGCAAAAGAGTATATCTTTGATGCGCTGTATATTGCGAAAAGACCGGGCGACAGAAAAGCATGGGTAGAACTTTTGGATAAGCTTGGCTGTGCAGAAAAGGATTTTACGGATAGGGCGGAAAATCTTATTCCGCTACTGGGACTGGGGGAGAGCCCTCTTTAGATCGGTTTGCCCCGGTTCTTATAGAAAAATATCTCCGAGGAGCTTCTGTATCCGGTTTTGATTTCTGTACTTCCGCAAAGGTCAAGAAAAACGAAGAAGATGTTTTTAAATTCTGTCTTAAAGCGAGAGAAGCCAAAATCCGCCAATGACTTTTGCAGAATGGCTTTCACTTTATTTGCAGGATGAGGATAAGAGTATTGCCGGTCTTGCAGAAAAATTGGCCCTGTCCTGGGGCTAGCGTTGGAACAGGAAGAAAGTACAAAAGAATTGCAGGGGTTTATGGAGAGAAAGCCCTGAGCTTTGGGAAGTTCCAAGATTTAGCTTTGGGAGAGAGAACGGCGGAAAGCTTAACGGACATGGTTGCCCTGCTTTCCGATAGAAAGGACTGTGTAGAAGACCTTCTTTTTGAACAGTTCCTTGCTCTGGCAAACCGCATTGCATACAAAAATCCTGAAGAAGCCAAAATGAGTCTTCTGGGAATTCCCAACAGCGATTCCGGCACTTTATGGACGTTGGGAAGATGGGCAAGAGGAATAGAAACCAAGCCGGTGGAGGAAAGCCGGCAGAGGTTTTGGCAGGGGGAGAAAGAAATTGTAAAGATAGAGTATCGGGAACTCTTAACCATGCGAAGAGAGAACCTTTTTCGTACCATGGGACAATGGCCCTGCTTACTCAGCACCCCAAGCTTTGAAGACTTAAGCATTTCCGTAGAGGATTTCCTGGGGCGGCTAAGTCTGTACCAGGGCGGAAAAATTCTCCTATGTATCGGAGCCGGATTTACAGCTTGCATTAACAAGACTGGATATGGAAACCTTTTCAAAGGAAGATAGAAGCGGGTACACGGACAAGCTAAAGGAAATTGACTTTAAAATTCAGCTTCCCTCCGGAGAATTTTTGCAGGATGAAGAGGGAAAGGACATTTTGCTGGGGGAGTTGATTGCAGCTTATTTGCAAGACCCCTATGTAGAACCGGTGTTTTTTCCCGGGAGAAACGCCCTATTGGAAGGTGGAATTGAAAATGCCGGAAAGTTTTAAGGCACTGCCTTATAGACTGTCTTACAGTCATAACGCACTGTTTTCGATTTTTCCGAATTGGGGAGATTATTCCCTTACGGCGGTGCATAGGGATTTTGAAGTTTATCATGGACAAGGCATCATTTTGCGACAGCTGGCAAGAAGGAGAAAGCCCTTAAGTAAAGGGGGCTCTCATGAACTGGATTGCGGTGTTTGGAAGGCTCAGTGATGAAAATGCGGGGGATGCGCTAAAGGCAAACCGGGAAGCCTGGGAAAGAGGGCTTTTGCTTCCCGGACTGGCGGATATTTCCTACCTGGATTGGAGCGGCGGGGAGTTATCCAACCTGGCGAATCTTGCTGTTGCCATGGACTTTATGGCAAATGAGGGGATGCTGAGTTTAGTGTGGAAGGCAGCCTGCGACACTGTGGAGCAGTCCTTAAAGATGCCCAGAATCCTGGCGGGAACTGCGGAGCTTGTAAAGTTTTTAAGAGATTATCTGGATGAGGTGATACTTGCGGTAGAAAAAAAGCTTGCCCCCAAAGAAGCACTGGAAATGAAGCCTATCCGCACTTTGGCAGAAAAAAGGGGCTCCTCGAAGTCTGTATCTTATGCAAAAGAAATCCTTGAGAAATTAGCTTCATAGAGACAGAGCAGATACAGAGTGCTAAAAACGCAGGATTAAGAGAGAATCAAGATACTATAGAGCATACATCACCATGTAAAACAATAGCTTCCGTGGAGACACCCGCCGATTTTGAGAAAGTATGGATGCCCTTGCCGGAAGGAAAAGCCCTCCTTGAAGACCACGTTACTTTTCGGGTAAAAGGACTGGAACTTCGAAAAAACGAGAAAGTATTTCAATTCGACTTGGATTTGCCGGAGGATTCAGACTGTTCCTATCAAGTGGTTATTGCCGGATGGTTATATGGTTTAGCTCACGAGGGGCAGGTTTCAGGGAAGAAGGTAGACCGTAGGGGATACCGAAACGGCAAAAGGATAGAGGAGGAAAATGAAGTATGGCTTCATTATGATAACGAAAAAGGGAAGGTTGTAGTCAGCGAGTGTAGAAACTGGCGTGGAGGAAACAACGCTCCCCTGGAAGGGGAGGCTACGCCCAATTCCAAACTGTTTTTAAGCTTTGCGGTAGCACTTTTGGCTCAGGATGGAGAGAGCATTTACGGAGCAAAGAGTCTGTTTAAAGAATTGGTTCAATCCGGGACATTATCTTTAAAGACATTAAGAGAAATTACAAGGTTGCTCTTAAGCTATGAAGAAATCAGTCCTGCAAGCTTTGGTACGAATTGCGGAAAAGGAAAGAGAGCTTCTAAGCATCTGCTGGGGCATGCTCTGGGAATGTATAAAAGATGCGGGAGCAAAAACAGTGGAAACAGGAAAACCGCCTCTTTGGATCAACCGGATTTTAGATCTTTGCATCTATTATGGAGCATATTTGAGAGAAGCCGCAAAAAGAGGATCTATTTCGAAAGAAGACGCTCTGTGGCCCGGGCTTTTGGAAATTGTAAACTGCGGTGCAAAGTCTACCGCGGTTAAGAAAGCTAGGGAGCTTACGGAAATCTTGGGAATCGGCTAAAGATAGAGTTAGTAAAGTAAAAAAAGGAGTATAAAGCATGGAATTACTGGATTACTTAGCATAGAGAAAGGATGTTCCCTTATCGCTGTCCCCCTTTAACGAGGTGGACAATGTCATATTTTCCTATTTGTCTTATATAGAATTTGGGAAGTTGCTGGAAAAAGGGGATGGCTTTTTCGATTTAAAGGAGCAGTATGAGCATTTTTGTGAAAAAGTATTCCATGGAAGAAATCAAGACCGCAGGACAGTTTACGGAGCGAGCGCCGCTATTGCTGCAAAAGATGATGGAGGGAGCGCGCTTTCAGGATACAAAGGTCGGATATTATGTGAAGGATTTTGACAAGGATACGGTAAAACAATTTGCTGCCCTTTGCTTTTTGCTTCCGGATGGTACAAACTATGTTTCTTTTCGGGGGACGGATGAGACCATTACCGGCTGGAGAGAAGATTTTCTTATGAGCTGTCAATCGGAAACGGCAGGAGCCAAAGAAGCGGTGAGCTATTTCAACAAGGTGGCAAAATCTCTAGAGGGAAAGTTTATTCTGGGTGGACACTCGAAGAGTGGAAACTTCGCCATGTATGCGGCAGCCTTCTGCGAGGCTAAGCATAAGGAGCGTATTCTAAAGGTATATAATAATGATGGTCCGGGCTTTAGGGATGAGGTCATTCAATCCAATGAATTTCAAGAAATGCTTCCAAAGATACTTACGATTGCTCCTCAAAGCTCCATTATCGGGCAGTTGCTTTCCAATCCGGCAGAGCAAAGGGTCATTAGAAGTACGGCAAAGGGCATTTTGCAGCATGATGCTATGACATGGGAAGCGGAAAAGGATACCCTTTGTCTCTTCGGAACTGGATGAGCTTAGTGAGTACACGAAAACCACCTTGGGAAGCTGGCTGGAAAGCATGGACGATGAGACCAGAGAATCCCTTTGCACTACGGCATTTTCCCTGATTGAAAGTACAAAATCGGAGACCTTTATAGAGTTCTCCGGGAATTTAATGAAAAACATGGAAACTATCTGGAAAGAAATGGGAAAGCTTCCGGAAGATAAGAAAAAAGAAATCATGAATGCTTTAAGCAAGTTGATAGAGAGCAGTAAGCAAGCCGCCGTTTCCCAGATTAAAAGTGGCGGGCAGACAGTAATCAGTCAACTACAGAGTAGCGGACAAGCACTGCTTAGCCAGATGCAAACCGGCAGTCATGTGGCCATTAGTCAGGTGATGGGAAAGACAAAGGAGGAAGGGAGAAGGTGTAGAGGATTTATGATATAATCCATAAAATGAGAAAGGAGGATTTCAGATGAGTGATAAAGAAGAAATACTGTTTATGCAAAACCAGACTGATCAGATTGGCAGTAGAGGAATGGAAAACTTTCCATGGATAAAGTACTTTCTTTATTTAAACAGGCGAAGGTTTTAGACTATATAGAAAAAGCTTACGGAATCTTCCATTGCGAGGGAGACGAGGCAGTGTTGCAGGATATTGAAGAATATCTTGATGCGAAAAGGATTAAAGATACATGCTTGAGTTAAAAAGAAAGCTAATTCTTTATCATGGAAGATATTGTGAGGTACTCAGCCCGAACTTAAGGAAATGTGCTAAAACGAAGGATTTTTGGACAAGGATTTTACCTTACAAGTTCCAAAAGAGCAAGCAGAAAGTTTTTGAAAATATCTATAAATAAAGCTAGAGCTTTTGGGCGCATTGAAGATAAGCAAAATTATGGATATATTTCTATTTTTGAATTTAGTCCACTTAAACAACTGAATATACATGTATTTCCGGAAGCCAATGTAGATTGGTTGCATTGCATAGCTGCTCATAGAAGGAATACTTTTTTTCTTGAGGAAGAGAGAAAGCTGAGAAACGTGGATATCATCATCGGGAAAATTGCAGACGATGCCACTAATGCCAGCTTGACAGCTTACTTGGCCGGGGCATTTGGTATGGTTGGGGAGAAAGAAGCAGATGAATTTTTGTATCAGACAGTTACTTCCCAATAAGTTAAAAAGACCAATATTGCTTTTAAGACAGAAGAGGCACTATCTTGCCTAAAATTTATAGAAAGTGAGAAGATATGGCTGAGTTGAGTATTTCAAAAGAAAGACTGAATTATACAATTGATCTACTTGTCACTATGGCTGTGGAAGAAATATCGTCATTCATCGGTAAAGATAGTAAAAGAAGTCTTAGTGGACTTCCTTGCTTCAAAGACGGGAAAAGCTTTGTATGATGATACAACAAAAGCTTTAGTGGACAGGTCCCTCTTATTTTTAGCGGAAATGTATCTGGAGGAGCTTGCTATGAAGCAATAGGATTTAGCGTGTACTGCTACATTTGGGAAAAAATTTAACGGAAAAAGAATCTTTGGTGGATAAGAACACACAGCCAATAACAATCCGGAGTATAAGAGAGAATATAGTAGCGAAGAGATATAAACAGGGTTAATGGATACCGGTGTAATGGTGTTCATTAGCCTTTTTCTTAATGCGTATCAACTACGGAGTAAATGATATCCTTGCTACACAATTACCTTGTATAGGATGAGGATATTTTTGCTGAAAAACGTATATCGAATAAAATCGTATATCAGGTATTAGTAATAGCTTAAAAAATAGGGTGAAAAATTTTCAGGGAAGATGTAATAAAATAGTTGACAATAAAAATCGCCACAGCTATATTGAACATGTCAAAGATGTAATAAATAAAATTACAACAAAGAATTATCAAATATCATTACAGGCTTTGACAAGACTGAAAAAGTAAAGTTTAGAAAAATCACAGTCTAAGAAAACCAAAGAAAAAATAGTGTATAGAGGAAAGTTTTCTCGGAAAGGAAAGAATTATGGCAAAGATCGCAGTAGTAGCAGCAAACGGAAAAGCAGCAAAAGAAAATCATTACAGAGGCAGTAAACAGAGGTTTTGAAGTAACGGCATTTGGAAGAAGAGCGGAAAAATGATACGGATGCCAAGAACTATATCAAAAAGACATTTTGGAGCTCACAAAAGAGGACTTAAAGGCTTATGATGCAGTGGTAGATGCTTTTTGGCGCATGGACAGATGAAACCCTTCCTCTTCATAGCAAGACAACAGAGCACTTGACGGACATCCTCTCCGGCACCGCGGTAAGACTTTTGGTGGTAGGAGGAGCCGGATCTCTTTATGTAAATCCGGAGCATACGATTCAAGTGGCAGACGGGGAGAACTTCCCGGAAGCCTTTAAGCCTTTGGCACAGGCTATGGCAGCAGCACTTTCCGAGCTTAGAGAGAGAAAGGATGTGCAGTGGACTTACATCAGTCCTGCGGCGGATTTCCAGGCAGAGGGAGAGAGAAGTGGAAAGTATATCCTTGCCGGAGAAGAGTTCACATTAAATCCCGCAGGAGAGTCCGTGATTTCTTATGCAGATTATGCCATTGCTATGGTAGATGAAATCGAATCCGGAAAGCATATTCAGGAAAGAATTTCCGTAGTAAGGGCGTAATAGCGTATAAGTATGCAAGTCTATATTGTATAGAAAGGAGCGAGTGCCCATGTTTTTCTTTAATAGAAATACCACACAGTATCCCGGAGATAATATTCCCTACGAAGAGCAAGTTCGTAAATTAAAGGAAAAAATTCAAAATGCGGAGGCTATTGTACTGGGTGCCGGAGCCGGACTATCTACGGCAGCGGGTTTAAGCTATAGCGGAGAGCGTTTTCAGAAATATTTCTTTGACTTTTGCAAAAATATCCCATTCGAGATATCTATTCCGGGGCTTCTTTCCCTTTGAAAGTCCTGAGGAATTTTGGGCTTGGTGGAGTCGTAGTATTTACTTTAATCGATACATTGATGCCCCCTCGGATGTTTATGGAAATCTCAAAAAGATTGTGGAAGGAAAAGACTACTTTGTCTTAACCACCAATGTGGATCATCAGTTTCAAAGAGCAGGCTTTGAAAAGGAAAGACTCTTTTATACCCAGGGGGATTGCGGGCTTTTTCAAAGCTCCTGTCCTACAGTGGCAAAGACCTATGACAATCAGGAAATTGTGGAGAAAATGTTGGAAGCCCAGGGTTTTGTCCGGGATAATGAGGGGATATTTCAGCTGTCGGAGGATAAGACGCTGAAAATGTCTATTCCGACGGAGCTTATCCCCATTTGTCCGGATGACGGACTCCCCATGACCATGAATCTCCGTACGGATGAAAGTTTTGTGGAGGACGCGGGCTGGAAAATGGCGGCAAAACGCTATCAGGATTTCCTGCATAGTCATAAGGGAAAGCATGTCTTATACTGGGAGCTGGGAGTTGGTATGAATACCCCTGTGATTATTAAGTTCCCCTTTTGGCAATATACCGAGGAGAATCCCAATGCTTACTACGCCTGTCTGAATCTGGGAGAGGCGGGATGCAGTAGGGCAATTTCGAAGAGAAGCATTTGCCTGAATGCGGATATTGGGCAGGTGCTTAGAGATTTATTATAGGGAAGCTTTGAAAGGAGGAGAAAATGAAGCAAAGTGAAAGAAGGATATGGTTGATTCAGGAATTGCAAAAAGAAATGCCGGAGTATGCCCATTATCCGATTCCGGAAACTTCGGAAGAACAGTGGAACTCCTCCGTGGACTCTTCAATGTAGAAGCCCGAAGGAGACTTTCGAGGACTTCCTGAAAATACAGGATGCTTTTTTACAGGAAATGACTCGTGAAAAGGGGATAGTGGACGGAGATAGTTTGGAAGCCACAGACTTAGATAAGCGATTGGTATTATGGCAGGGAGATATCAGTACCTTAATGGTGGACGCCATTGTCAATGCCTGTAACAGTGCTTTGCTGGGCTGCTTTATTCCGAACCACAACTGCATTGACAATGTGGAGCACAGCATGGCGGGGGTAGAGATGCGCTATGCCTGTTTTCGACAAATGCAGGAGCAGGGACATGAAGAAGCCACCGGCCAATGTAAGATTACGCCGGGCTATAATCTTCCGGCAAAATATGTACTCCATACCGTTGGACCGATTGTGCAGGGAGAACTGACAGAGAAAGAAAGGAAAGAGCTTAAATCCTGCTATCGGGCGTGCCTTATGAAGGCTACGGAAGCAAAATGTAAGTCTGTCGCTTTCTGCTGTATCTCCACCGGCGTATTTATGTTTCCCAAGGACAAGGCGGCAGAGATAGCGGTCAGTACGGTAAGAGAATGGCTGGATGCGCATCCCGATACGACAGTGGAGCGAGTTATTTTCAATGTCTTTACCGATGAGGATAAAGGAATTTATAAAGAGCTGTTAAAAGAATAGGGAAGTGCGTGCGCCGATTATCAAATCTTAAGCTGTATAAAATAGCTCTAGCATTCTGCAGCCCTAATTCTGTGCTATATCCTGCCCGGAAATAAAGCATGCAGCTGTGATGTAAAAATGTAAAATTACATCATGGCTTTTTCGTTGTGAGCCTAGCGGCGCACGTTTCAATGAGTTAAAGTCCGGAATGCGCCCGGTTGTG